>X287_Common_Brushtail__coassemble_279_pt1 | contig 10199 bp, 5 predicted proteins | sample X287_Common_Brushtail__metabat2_high_PE_016 | metagenome-assembled genome bin X287_Common_Brushtail | reverse complement strand
CTTTGATATAAGAGTATTGCAGAATGTAACGATAGATAATCTGATAGGGTTTGAACAAGGAAATTTGATTGCTGCAAACAAAGAAAAAGCCAATAAAATGCTTCATTCTGCCGGGCTACAATTGCCCCTAGAGAACACATTTATTGGCTTTGATGATAGTGTAGCATACTCCACGGCAAATGTCAAGGTTTTTTTAGAAAAAAGTTCGGAAAATACGATCGAGAGGGTCGGGAGGATAGCAAAAAATTTTAAATCCGACGCAAATTTCATGAAATGGCTAGCGAGCCATGATATAACGGCAGAACAGGTTGCTATAGCATGCTCCACAGGAAAAGGGTATGTACGTCCACACGAAAGCTTTCTTCATGTTGCTAACAAATTAGAACATGAATCAGTTTTACAAGAAGCCGACGATGAGGACGAGGACTACGAACCTGAGATATAATGTACTGGAACAGATTCCCAAAGTGCGGCATCATGTCGCACTTTTTCGTTCCTCTCTCCCCTCGCCTTTTTCTTTTCAGCAATCCCTGCGGAGCTTTTCACTCTGCATATAACAAGCCATAAGCCAAGCGAGGTGAAATAAGCTTGTCAAAAAGACGCAAAAGGCACAGCAAGCAAAGAATGGACAGCAAAAGAAAGGAGAACAGCATGGACAGCAGCATGATTGCCCGAATGGCATGGGCACAGAAAAAAGCGGATGCAAACAGCATCGGTACAGGCGCAAGCCGTCCCGACACAGCCGACACAAGCACCGACAGCAGCGAGAGCATTGCTGAAAAAGAAAGCTATTCTCATGCGGACGTACATACGAATGAACAGTACAGCGGCGATGAGGATTACATCAACATAGACGTTCGTGATACCGACGAGGACGATGACTATTCAATGGACAGCATTCCTGACGGTGCGCCCTTACAGCAGCAGCCCGAAAGTGAGAAATCGGACGAAAGCGAGGAATACAGCGAAGAGCGTGAGGAACAGGCAAAATCGGCGGAAAGCATTGTCAAGGATATTGAAAGCCTTGTAGAGCAGTTTTTCATCGCCAAGACGACAAACCTGAATATTGAGCGGCTTATTCCGTATCGCAGGAGAATTTTTCACAACAACGTGCCTAATTCAGAGCTTGCAGAGGACATAAGCCGTGTAGGCATCGTAAACCCCTTGTTGGTTTGTCAGGATGAGAATAAATCGGGACATTACGAGATTATCAGCGGCAACGCAAGAAAGCAAATTGCCGATGCGCAGAACTGGACTAAAGTCCCCTGTATGATTGCTGACGGTACTAAAGCCGATGAGGACATTCTTGACTGGATAGCGGTTTTAGAAAACCATGAAAGATTTCCGCACCTGTTCCCTTCCGAAGCTGTCAGAGCAATATCGATAATCAGGAAAAACGTCGATAACATCGAGCAAGCCGCCATAGAGGAATGGTTCAACCTCACCGACAAGCAGGTGAGCGATTACACGGTTCTGGACAATCTGAATCAATCGCTTTTGGAAATGCTTGACGACGGAACTATAACAATAGAAATCGCCAAAAAGCTGACGGAGCTGTCGGACGATGTGCAGGAGCTTATCACGGACGCCATCAAGGACAACAGCACCCTGCGGATAACGGCGACCAATATCGAGAAGATACGAGGAATCGCCAAGCCCAATATCAAGGTTGTAACCAATCTGTTACAGCCCGCACCGCCAAAATCAATTAAGATTTCTGCGGAGCTTGTGGAGCAGTATTTCCCGAACCGAACAGACGGCGAAATCACGGCACTTGTAGAAAAGGCTATCAAGGAATACTTCACGGCATAAGGAGGTTTCAATATGGCAGAATCAAAGCTAGAGAAGGTCAGAGAGGTTTACGACAACACTGTCCCGCTGCTGCACTATCCCGCTGAATGGGAACGGATGGTGAAGCAAACAGCGAAATATTGGCGCACCTCCCTGTGCGAGGCAATGCTTACAAACGAGCAAATACCGAACGCCACCGTTTGCGGCACTGTTGCGCAATGGAATAAGGTTGGACGATATGTTAATCAAGGAGAAAAATCTATCGGTGTTTTCAAGCGCAGAGAGGATAACAACCTCAAGCACGTTTTCGATATTTCTCAAACACACGGCAGGGCGTTTGTTCCCAGATGGACAATGTCAAAGCGTATAGCAAGCGGTATTGTCACCAAGCATAACGCAGAAAATCCCAAAGAAAAAGTAAATTCTTTAGAAGAATTTTTGCAAAAAGCCCTTGACAATAACGCAGACTTATGCTATAATTTAATGCAGGAACTAGGCTGTACAGCAGAAAGCGAAATCAGGATAACAAGAATTGCCAAGGAAACCGCAAGGTGCATTGTTATGACACGATGCGGAATCGAGCTTGACGATTATGATTTCACGGACGTTGGAAAGCTAAAGGCAGAGGTTTCGCTTATGGACATCGGCAATGCGGCGTCTGAGGTAGCGCAAAGCGTACTAAAGGACGTTGACCGAATGATAAGGAGGAGAGAATATGAGCGATATGGTGGACAAGAATACAGCATTAGAAGAGGAAGAGATTCAGCTTCCGAGCGACGAGCAGATTTGGTGCGAGGCGGATCAGAAGTATTATCCTCGATACACGACAAAAATAATAGGAACGCACAAAAAATGGATAGCGATGTACGAGCTGAATCCGAAAGACTTCCTATACTATCTGATGGTCGAGGACTACGGACGCAAGGACATCCCGAAGTGGGGACTGAAGGCGTTGGATATGATGAGCGAGATGGACAGGACGGTATCCGATATGATAAGCATGAGCGGGCTGTACACCACGATTTGGGAGGAGATAGCCGAGAAAGCGGACAATCGGGAGTGGGAAATGACCGAAGCGTTGAGAAAGCGGACGAAGTTCAGCGAGGACTTCACAACGAGGGTATCGCAGAACGAGGAGATAGCAGCAGCGGGGCGGGACGCAGCATGGGAAACAATCCGCAGCTGCGTGGAGTGGCTTCGACTGGCGGTTCGGAGCTGCGAAACCTTGGAGCAGACATCGAAGATAACGCTGAGCATGATGACACAAACGACGGAATAATCGAGGTTACAGACGGATACTTGATGGCGGAGTCCTATGAGGATTCCGCTTCTTCTGTATCTGAGGATGGACAGCTTTCGCTTTTCACCGACACATATGATTTGAACGCCAATCAGGATAATCTTCTTTTCGGAGAATATACGAGGGAATCGCTTCTGCATGATGAAATTATTCATTATGGATCGGGCTTTGTGGATTGGCGGCAGCGCATAACGGACTTCTTTGCACAAGGACCTGCCACAGCGACGTTTGCAAACTTCCTCAAGAAGGAGTACGGCATTGGCGGACATAGCAATCTGGAGTTTGGCAACACAGACTATAATGGCAGAGGGCTGTTCATAACAGTCCCTGCGGATGAGGGAAATCTTGTCGTTCGCTATACTTGGAACGAGGTAGCTCAAGGCTACGCCACGGCGATAAGCAACAACGAAATCATCGTACCGAAGCAGGAAGAAACCAAAACGGAGCAACAGGATGATGAAGAAGAAAACGCCATTGCTGCTCCTATTGATACAGAATCTCATGACGAATCAGAAGTACAGACATTGACGGCATATCGTGTCGGCGATTTTTACGAAATCTACGGCAGCGATGCGGAAAAGGCAGCTTCAGCTCTTGGCTTGCAAACAACCGAGAGAAGCAACGAGCCGATGACGGGATTTCCTGTTTTCAGCCTTGATAACTGCTCAGCGAAGCTGTCTGAACAAGGATATACACTTCTCGTGGCAGACCGTCGGGAAAACGATGATCTATACGAGCAGCAGAATGCTCAGGACACCTTTCTTCTCGGCAGAGAAATCATCTTAGACAACCGTCGCTTTGTTGTTGACAATATCAACGAAAAAGCAGGAAAAGCAGATCTGCGTGACATCACGTTTGAAAACGGAGTAGGCTTTCCTGTTTTCCGTACAGAAAATCTCGAATACGTTCGTCAGCTCCTAGGACTTGAGCAAGCTTCGGCAACGGAACAGCCGGAAGAAAAGCCAAATGCGGCAAATGCAGAGCAGAACACAACAATGTCCCCCGCTGCTCCTGCACCTGTCGCACAAAACTACCGCTTTCCTGACGATTTTGCTTACGCAAGCACACCAAAGGCGAAATTCATAGACAACATCACAGCGATTAAGACACTGCGTCAGATTGAGCGTGAAAGACGTGCCGCAACCCCTTCGGAGCAGGACGCTCTTGCAAAGTACAGCGGATGGGGCGGCTTGGCGAACGCCTTCAACGAACACAATACAGAGTGGCATGAAGAAAACGTGCAGCTTCGGGATTTGCTAAGCGAAAAGGAATACGAATCCGCAAAGGAATCCACCCTGAACGCATTCTACACCGAGCCTTATATTATAAATAGTATATATACCGCCCTTGAAAGCTTTGGCTTCAAGGGCGGCGTTGTTTTAGACCCCTCAATGGGCACGGGAAATTTCTACGGGAATATGCCTGCGGCAATGGCGGAAAACAGCAAGCTGTACGGCGTAGAGCTTGACGAGCTGACCGCTAAAATAGCTCGTGCGCTTTACCCGAAAGCGAACATCCAGAACAGCGGCTTTGAGAGTACGAGCTTCGACAACAATACCTTTGATGTGGTTGTCGGAAACGTGCCTTTCGGAAATTACTCGCCGTTTGACCCAAGCTACAAGGATTCTCATTACCTCGTTCACGACCTGTTTTTCATCAAATCGTTGGACAAGCTCAAAGCGGGCGGTATTGCCGCACTCATCACGTCAACAGGCACTTTAGACAAGGAAAAAGAAAGAGCAAGGCTTGAGATGTACAAGCGGGCTGACCTCATCGGTGCGATACGTCTGCCAGACAACGCCTTTAAGACGGCGGGAACAAAAACCGCAACGGACATTCTCTTTTTCCAAAAGCTTGACCATGAGCGGGAAGTGGACAAACAAGATTTACCCGACTGGATATATCGGCGTTACAAACAACTAGATAGAATGTCATGGAAAACCGTAGTGTATAATGGTTACTTTGCTGAACACCCCGAAATGGTTCTGGGTAAATTAGATACCCGAACGGGACAATACGGGCAGCAAGAGCTTATCGTTACGGCTGACGAGGACAGCAGCACAGCCGACAAGCTTCGCATAGCAGTTGGGAATCTGAAAGCGGAATTTTCCGCTGAACCGACTGTAGAGGAAATGACGGTTGAAAACGAGGAGGACGGCGAGGAATATGTAGACATACCACCTCTTTTGGATGTGCGTCCGTTTACCTACTACAGTCATGAAGGCGGACTGTATTTTGCTGAAAAAAACAAAGCCAAGCCGTATAACGGAAAGAACACTGACCGAATAATCGGAATGGTGGAAATAGCAGAGCAGTTTGACAAGGTTATATCCGCACAGGTAAAGAATTACGATGATTACGGTCTACAGAAAGAGCAGCAAAAGCTGAACAAGCTGTACGACGCATTTGTAGCAAAATACGGCTACCTCGACAGCAAAACAAACTCCTCCTGCTTTAGGGATGATGTGCGTTCTCAGCGACTTATGTCGTTGGAAATAGTGGAGCATGACAAGAACGACAGCAAGCGTATTACACACAAAAAATCGGACTTCTTCACAAAGCGCACCATCAACACAACGCCCGAACCTGAGCAAAACAGCGTAGAAACGGCACTCGAAGCAATGCACGTATCGCTCAATCTAAAGCAGACCGTGGATTTAGAGTATATGTCGTATCTTTGCGGCAAGGATAAGGACACCATCATCGAGGAGCTTGACGGCAATATCTACTGTGACCCCACCAAAAACATCGGCGACAAATACAGCGGATGGGTAACAGCGGAGGAATACCTTTCGGGCAACGTCCGCAGCAAGCTGACGCTTGCATCAACCGTTGCGGAAAACCGACCTGAATTTGCGAGAAACGTAAAGGCGTTGGAGGAAAATCAGCCTGCTGAAGTACCGATAACAGAAATCGGATTCAGACTCGGCTCGATATATGTTCCACTCGATATGTATAACCAGTTCATCTACGATACATTCGATACGCCAAGTCATCTCAGACCAACATATATGGCACACAGAATCGCTGCCGAATACAGTGACCTAACGAATGAATGGAGCATATCAAACAAGACGGCGACAGGCAGGAACGATGTTAAGACTTGCGAGGTTTACGGCACGAAGCGTGTAAACGCCTACGAGCTGACCGAAATGCTTATGAACCAACGCAAAGCGGAAATCAAAGACCCCGTAGAGGGTGTGGACGGAAAGACAAAATATGTTGTCAATCGTGATGAAACAATACTCGCACGAGAAAAACAGGCGAAAATCGAAACAGCATTCCATACATGGGTGCTGTCTGATCCGAATCGCTCCGAGCGAATCGCCAAAATCTACAACGAAAAATACAACTCAATCAAGCCCAGAGAATTTGACGGCTCCTACCTTGAACGAATTGAGGGCTTGAACGAAAGCATTACCCTCAGACCGCACCAAAAGAATGTAATAGCCCGCATTGCCGCAACAGGCACTTGCATGATGGCACATGAGGTTGGCGCAGGAAAGACGGGCGCAATGGCAGCAGCGGGAATGTACCTCAAATCAATTGGGGCAATCAACAAGCCGATGTACGTTGTGCCGAATGCCGTTGTCGGACAATTTGCTGACGAGTTCAGACATTGGTTTCCGAACGCAAACATCTTTGCGGCAACGAAGGACGACCTGTCGGCAAAAAATCGGCGGCGCTTTCTTGCAAAGGTGTCGGCAAGCAGCTTTGATGCCATTATCATACCGCAGTCGCAATTCGAGAAAATTCCCTTGTCGCTTGAGCATCAAGAGGAATACTACAGCAAGCTTATCAACGAATCTATCGCCGCCATCGAAAATACAGACAAAGGCGACAGAACAACCGTCAAGGCGTTGATGCGGCAAAGGAAGGTGATTGAGTCACGCATTGAAAAAATTCGTGCAAGCTTCAAAAAGGACGATTTCATAACGTTTGAGGAGCTGGGCTGCGACTTCTTATTTGTGGACGAGGCGCACAACTACAAAAACCTCGCTATGTTTACTAAAATGCACAATGTAGCGGGTGTAAACTCAGGCGCTTCCTCGCAAAGAGCTTCCGATATGGAAATGAAGTGCCGCTATTTGCAGGAGCTGCACGATGGCGGCGGCGTTGTATTTGCAACAGGCACACCGATAAGCAACAGCATATCCGAGCTATTCGTAATGCAGCATTATTTACAGCCCGACACGCTGAAAGCCCTCGACATCGACTATTTCGACAACTGGGCTTCGGTTTTCGGCAATGTCACACAGGCACTTGAGGTGAAGCCGACAGGCGATGGATTCAGAACAAGAACACGTTTTTCGGAATTTGTCAATCTGCCCGAGCTGTGTAATCTTTTTAGCGAGGTATTCGATATTGCAAAAACCAAGGATATGGATCTGAAGCTGCCCGAAATCGAGGGCGGAAAGCCTCAAATGATTATCTGCGAAAAATCTCCTGCACAGGAACACCAGACGGAGATAGGCATGATACGTGCCGAACGGATAGAAAAGAAACAGGTAACGCCTAATGAGGACAATATGCTTGCCATATGTACCTATATGACAAAGGTTTCATTGGACGGACGTATTCTTGACCCTGAATCCGCAGATTTTGATGGCAGCAAGGTGAACTGCTGCATACGAAATATTGTTGACTTCGCAGACAAAAATCCGGAAACGGCGCAAGCTGTGTTCTGCGACACCAACACTCCCACGGCAAAAGGCAAGGACGATTTCACGGTATACAACGCCATCCGTGACGGACTTGTTGCAACAGGCAAATTTCAGCCATCGGAGATTGCATTTGTCCACACGGCGGATACAGACCAGAAGCGCATAGAAATGTTTGACAAGGTAAACAATGCGCAAATCCGTGTGATTATAGGCTCAACCGCAAAGCTCGGCACAGGTGTCAATATCCAAGACCGATTAGCAGCAATACATCATCTGGACGCTCCCTATCGTCCGTCCGACGTAGAACAGCGCAACGGTCGAGGAATCCGACAAGGCAACACTAACCAATCCGTAGGAATTTACTACTATTCTACCAAAGGTACATTTGATACCTATCGGTGGCAAATCCTTGAAAAGAAGCAGAATTTCATTGCTCAGGTAATGTCGGGAAAGCCTCCCGCAAGAACCTGTGAGGATATAGACGATGTAGCACTCACGTTCGCCGAAATGAAGGCGGCGACAACCGAAAACCCGCTCGTTGCGGAAAAAATGCACGTAGACAACGATGTAGAGCGATTGAAGCTCCTCAGAAACGACTACGTATCGCATCAATCCGAACTGAAACGGGACATCGAAAAAAATCTGCCATCGGCGATCAAGCGAAGAGAGGAGCAATTAGTAAAGGTTTGCGCCGATGCCGAATACATCAGCAAGGACGACAAGACCGACGAATTTTCGATTACAATCGAGGGCAAGACCTACGGCAAGGAAGAACGTGCAGAAGCAGGCAGGAAAATCGAGAAGCTTCTGTATAAGTATCAGGCAAGCACGGAGTACAAGAACTACGAGCCTGTGAGCATTGCCACATACAAGGGCTTTGACGTTGCTCTGCGCCATGTGGCAGGGGACAGCAAAATTGAGCTTAGCAATAATGCAAAATATGCATGTGACTTTAGCTACAGTGGTTCGGGTATAATAACCCGTGTCTGCAATCTGTACGAAAAAATACCCGTTCAGCAAGCAATGGTGAGCGATGACATTGAGAACCTCAAAAAACAGCTTGAAGCAAAGAAAGCTCAATTCGGAATACCGTTTGAGCATGAGTCAGAATTAGAGCGGCTGCTTGAAAGGCAAACAGCCATCAATCTACAGCTCGAATTCAGCAGCAATGAACCTCACAATGACGATATTATCGTTGACAATGAGGACGAGGAGGATTATGAGCCTGAGATGTGAGGTGCGGCATCATGTCGCACCTTTCCAATCATTGCCAAAGTGCGGCATCATGTCGCACTTGTACAGGCTGATTCACCTTTTTCTTTTCAGCAATCCCTGCGGAGCTTTTTCGCTCCGCACATATCGGTCGGAACAGGTAAACCACTGCAAAGACCGCCAATGGAAGAATTTACAAAAGTGCGGCACCATGTCGCACTTACAAGACGAAAGGAGAAAATCATGGACTTAAAAGAATTATTGTTTTTTAGGGCAAAGGCAGATGTGGAAGCCTACAAGGACATGACTAGCGACAACGGCTATACCGAAGCCGAGAGGGCAATGCAAAAACAGCGTTTCGATTCGATATACCAAGTTATCGAAGAAGCAGGACTAGAAGATGAATATGAAGCATACGGAGAAACAATCGAGGAGGACGAGGAAGATTATGAGCCTGAGATGTGAGGTGCGGCATCATGTCGCACTTGCATAGGCTGATTCACCGACCGGATTCACCTTTTTTCTTTTCAGCAAAAAATCCGTAAAAACGGCGATAGGCGAAATTGGCTAAAAATACGTTTACGGCAGGAATAGTCCAGTGGCACTGGACTACTTAACACCGCACCGCCAAAGGCGTTGCATCAAGTGATTCAACTTTTGAAAACCACTGAAAAAAGTGGTATATGAAATTTAGGAGGAGAAGAACATGGCAAATCGAAACACCAACGTTGAGAGAACAATAATCATTTCTCAGGACACCTCAAACGCTCTAAAAAAATATGCAGCAAGCAAACACGTTACCGTATCACAGGCTGTCAGAGAATTGATTAACAATGGCTTGTCCATAGAATACGCAAAGGAAAGCCAGACCGAAATCAGGAATTACATCCGTGAGGAGGTCGAGGAGATCCTGCCTAGGATAATACAGCCGAACATGGAGCGTCTGATCAAGATGCAAGCAAACGCAACACGGACTTCCGCAGCTTCGCTGATAGCAGTCGTTGATGTTATCGCCGAGAACTACACGGATACCGCAACGCCTGCGCAGATTCTGGCGAACGCCTTCAAGCAAAGCACGGCAATCACCAAGACGAAAGCAAAGTCTGACGCCGAATACCTCGCAGAAGCTCGGACGTGGCTCAGCTCCAATCTGGAGCAGTCATATGATTGATGGAGCAAGTGCGGCATCATGTCGCACTTCTGAATGCTTGCTTATTCACCCTTGACAAAAT
>X287_Common_Brushtail__coassemble_258_pt1 | contig 10670 bp, 11 predicted proteins | sample X287_Common_Brushtail__metabat2_high_PE_016 | metagenome-assembled genome bin X287_Common_Brushtail | reverse complement strand
CCATGCCGCCTTTTGGGGAAACTGCGCACACATCGTGTGTGCGAAGGCATTAGATATATAATAAACGCTCCTGCGTTTATTATATCACATTATCTCGCAAGATACAAGCATTTTAGCAAATTTTATAAATATGTAAATTTTCAAGACTGATTTTTGTGAGAATATCCAAACGAGCTTGTTTATTTTTGTGATAATCATAGATTTTAAGTGTTTATATGCCATTTTATGTGAAATACAGTTGTATTTCTTCCTTAAAATGTGTATAATAACGTTGAGGGGCTTTTCCGAAAATTCCGTCCGCCTCATACGGTTTTTCGCAGAATATGCCAAAAAATTATTGTTTACGGACAATCAGGGCAAGGCCGCAGGGCGGTCTTTGTGCGGTGCTTGCCCTTAGGAAGGACTTGATGCTATGCTTGATAAAACAATGACCTTTTCGGTGCATGAGGACAGAGAAAATGAAATGAAGGAAATCCTTACCACCGTATATGATGCCCTGAAGCAAAAGGGATACAATCCCATCAACCAGCTCGTAGGATACATCCTTTCGGAGGATCCTACATATATCACCACGTTTAACAACGCAAGAGGGCTTATCCGTCACATCGACAGGGACGAGCTGCTTCAGGTGTTGGTTAAATCCTATCTTTCCGATTGACATTTTATCGGAACGTCTGCGCACCCGAAATATTCTCGGGTGCGCTTTTTCTCATGTGAGAAGTATTGCGTTGAAAATCGAAGAATTTTGTGAAGCTTTAGTTAAAATTGTACAAAATTTTTGCTCCAATCGCAAAATAATCATTGCTATTTAGTCATTGACAGATTTTGAATTAAAGGTTATTATATAATTGCAAACATGATTCGCCCCAAGGCGGTCATATCTGAAGAACCGCATTTGAAAAAAATGTGGGCGCATATTGACTTTGCGACAAAAAAGGCGCATAGTAAATAAGCTGTATTTTGGAAAGGAAGAAAACAGAAATGAAAAATCTTTGGTCAAAGATTGCAGCAATCACACTTGCTGCCGCAATGACAGTTCCCTTTGCCGGCTGTTCAAGCAGCACAAGCTCTACCGATGAGGGTACGAGCAGCACCGATACCGACGGCGCAAGCGGCGGCACTCTTGTCATCGGCGGCATTGGTCCGCTCACAGGCGGTGCGGCGGTTTACGGTATTGCCGTAAAGAACGGCGCACAGCTTGCCGTAAACGAAATCAACGAGGCCGGCGGCGTAAACGGCATGACGCTTGAGCTTAACTTCCAGGATGACGAGCATGACGCAGAGAAGGCTGTAAACGCATACAATACTCTCAAGGATAAGGGCATGCAGGTTCTGGTTGGTACGGTTACCTCCGCTCCCTGTATCGCCGTAAATGCGGAATCCGCAAAGGACAACATCTTCCAGATTACTCCCTCCGGCTCCGCTATTGACTGCATCACGGCGGGCGACAACGCTTTCCGTATTTGCTTTACCGACCCCGGTCAGGGCGCAACCGCAGCAGATTATATCGCTGATAACGCTCTTGCTACAAAGATAGGCGTTATCTACGACAGCTCCGATGTTTATTCCACGGGTATTCTCGAGGGCTTCACGGCGGAGGCTGCCGAGAAGGGTCTTGAGATAGTTGCAGCCGAAGCGTTCACAAGTGACGCAAAGACCGACTTCACCGTACAGATTCAGAAGATTATCGACAGCGGCGCAGAGCTTCTGTTCCTGCCCATCTATTATCAGGAGGCATCTCTTATCCTTCAGCAGGCTCAGACACTCGGTCTTGACATCCCCGTTCTTGGTGGCGACGGTCTTGACGGCCTTATCGAGCAGCTTGCAGACAAGGTTGACATCGCAGACGGCGTTATGGTCATGACTCCTTTTGCGGCATCCTCTCCCGACGAGAAGTCCGCTACGTTTACGGCGGCTTACGAGGAGCTTACCGGCGGCGAGGTTCCCAACCAGTTTGCGGCGGATGCTTACGATGCTGTTTACGCTATCAAGGCTGCCCTTGAGCAGGCAGGCATCTCTGATGCTTCCATGAGTGCGTCCGATATATGCGATGCTCTGAAGGTTGCCATGACGGAAATCACTCTTGACGGCGTTACGGGCAGCACCACATGGTCCGCAGACGGTGAGCCTACAAAGGCGCCTCAGGTTATGAAGATAGTTGTAACCGATGGCGTTGGCGCATACGAAAGCGTCTAATCCCTTATCGCCGCAAGCACCGCCCTGCGGAATGCGGCGAACCTCTTAAACACGTCAATTCTACACGAATTAGACCCGTATGTATGGTTTCACGGCGAAAAAAGCCGTGAAGCTGTACGGGTCTTATTTGTATAATTACGGCATATGGCACAAGGCCACTGCCGTAGATTAAAGCAAGCTTGGGAGAGCTTGCTTTGATGTGCGGCAGAATATGAACCCGAAAGGAGTAAGGCTCTATGATGAGCTTCGTTTCTTACCTTGTAAACGGAATAAGTCTCGGAAGCATTTATGCGCTTATCGCCCTTGGCTATACAATGGTTTACGGTATCGCAAAAATGCTGAACTTCGCCCACGGCGATATTATCATGGTCGGGGGCTACACCGTGTTCACCGCCATGTCCACGGCGTGGTGTCCCGTGTGGCTGTCGGTGGTTATCGGAATAATCGTATGCACGGTGCTTGGCATTGTGATAGAAAAGGTCGCTTACAAGCCCCTAAGAAGCGCACCGCCGCTTGCGGTGCTTATCACGGCTATCGGCGTAAGCTACCTGCTGCAAAATCTTGCGCTTTTGATTTTCGGGTCGGCTGCAAAGAATTTCACGTCCATTGCGGACGGAGCGCCTCCGTTCCTGCTTGTGTTTGACGGACAGGCTCCTCTGTTCTTTACCGCCCTTGCGGACAGCCCTTACGGCGATGCAAGACCGATACTCACCATCTCTATGGAAACGTTCCTTTCAATTGTCGTATCGGTGGTGATAATGGCGGCGCTTACCTTTTTCATAAACAAGACAAAGGCGGGCAAGGCAATGCTTGCGGTATCGGAGGATAAGGGTGCGGCTCAGCTTATGGGTATAAACGTCAACAGCACGATTTCGCTTACGTTCGCTATCGGCTCGGCTTTGGCGGCTGTCGCAAGCGTTCTTATGTGCTCAAGCTATCCGCAGATAAGCCCGTACACCGGCTCTATGCCCGGAATCAAGGCGTTCGTTGCGGCGGTATTCGGCGGCATCGGAAGCATCCCCGGCGCAATGATAGGCGGTATACTTCTGGGCGTTATAGAGCAGCTCTCCAAGGCTTATATCTCGTCGCAGCTCTCCGATGCTATCGTGTTCCTCGTGCTGATTATCGTGCTTGTGGTTCGTCCGACAGGCATCCTCGGCAGGAAAATAAACGAAAAGGTTTAAGGAGGAGCATATGAGAAAAGTAACCAAACGAAACCTTATAACCTGTGCTATCACGGCGGGCTTCTTTATCATCCTCGGGATACTTTCCGCTGTTGGAATCCTCGGAAGCCAGCTTTCGGGACTTCTTATACCCATTGGGATATATATCATCCTTTCCATTTCCCTCAACCTCACGGTCGGCGTTCTCGGCGAGCTTTCCTTGGGTCATGCGGGGTTCATGTGCGTAGGAGCGTATGTCGGCGGAATTTTCTCCATCATCACGCAAAGCTCCATCAATCCCTCGTGGCTTAGAATAATCCTTTCGCTTGTCGTCGGGGGGATTGCCGCAGCGATATTTGGCGTTCTTATCGGTATACCCGTGCTTCGCCTGCGGGGCGATTATCTTGCTATCGTAACGCTCGGCTTCGGCGAAATTATCAAGGCTCTTGCCAACAACATCTACATTGCCATGGACAAGGACGGACTTCATTTCAGCTTCGGCTCCGCCATTTCCGATATTGACGCCGCGACCAAAACGGACGTCACGCAGGGACCTCTCGGAATGAAAGCGCCGCAGGACACAACGCTGCTGCTGGTTGTCATTGTGCTTATGGTGTCGCTTGTTATACTCATGAACTTTATCGACAGCAAGACGGGACGTGCTTGTATGTCTATCCGTGACAACTATATTGCGGCGCAGTCGGTCGGCATAAACGTAACCAAATACAGGCTTATCGCATTCGTGGTTTCGGCGGCAATCGCAGGCGTTGCGGGCGTGCTTTATTCCCATTCGATAACCTCTCTTGTATCGAAGAAGTTCGACTATAATCTCTCTATCCTGATTCTCGTGTTTGTTGTGCTGGGCGGTCTTGGAAGCCTCAGAGGCTCTGTCATCGCTACGATTATTCTGTATGCGCTGCCTGAAATCTTCCGACAGCTTGGCGACTATCGTATGCTGATATACGCAGTGGTTCTTATATTCATGATGATTTTCAACAACGCCCCAAGCTTCATTATGCTTAGGGAAAGAATCAAGGCGTCCGAGGCGGTGCGGAAAATTACCGCCCCGTTTAGGAAAAAACAGCAGACCGGAGGTGCGCAATGATGGAGCGTGAAAGGAAAACAGCAGACAAGCCTGTTCTTGAGGTAAAAAATCTGTCTATCCGCTTCGGTGGTCTGCACGCAGTTGACAGTCTTAATATGACCATCACCAAGGGGCAGCTCTACGGGCTTATCGGACCTAACGGTGCGGGCAAAACCACCGTGTTCAATATGCTGACGGGCGTGTATAAGCCCACGTCAGGCACAGTCTTTCTTGACGGTCAGAACATCACGGGTAAGCCCGCAATAGTCATCAACAGGCTCGGCATTGCGCGTACCTTCCAGAATATACGCCTTTTCAGGAATATGAGCGTCATCGACAATGTAAAGGCGGGGCTGCATAACCACATGAAATACACGGCTATCGAGGGCGTGCTTCGTCTGCCGAGATATTTCAAGGAGGAGAAGAAGGCGAACACCCGTGCCATGGAGCTGCTCAAGGTGTTCGAGCTTGACGGCGAGGCGGAGCAGCTTGCAGCCAACCTTCCATACGGCAAGCAGAGGAAGCTTGAGATAGCGAGAGCGCTGGCGACAGACCCGAAGCTTCTGCTTCTTGACGAGCCTGCCGCAGGAATGAACCCTAACGAAACCGCAGAGCTTATGAACACGATACGCTTTGTAAGAGATAATTTCGACATGACGATTCTGCTTATAGAGCATGATATGAAGCTTGTATCCGGCATATGCGAGGAAATTACCGTCCTGAACTTCGGTCAGGAGCTGGCGCAGGGCGTTACCGCCGATGTGCTTAACGACCCGAGGGTTATCACCGCATATCTCGGAGAATAGGGAGGAAACGCTCATGGCAATGCTTTCAATAGAAAATCTACAGGTTTATTACGGCGCTATCAACGCCATCAAGGGCATTTCCTTTGATGTGGAGCAGGGCGAGATTATCGCCCTTATCGGTGCAAACGGTGCAGGCAAGACGACTATCCTGCACACAATCACGGGACTTGTAAGCGCAAAGCACGGCTCGATTATGTTCGGCGGAAAGGATCTGACGAAGATACCTGCGCATAAGGTTGTTTCTATGGGCATGGCTCATGTTCCGGAGGGCAGGCGTGTGTTTGCACAGCTTTCGGTCTATGAAAATCTTATGCTCGGCGCATATACCCGAAAGGATAAGGCGGAGATTGCGGAGTCGCTCGAAAATGTTTTTAAACGATTCCCACGTCTAAAGGAACGCCGTAACCAGTCCGCAGGCACTCTTTCCGGCGGCGAGCAGCAAATGCTTGCAATGGGACGCTCTCTTATGTCCAAGCCGTCCATCATCCTCATGGACGAGCCTTCCATGGGTCTGTCCCCGCTGTATGTAACCGAAATATTCGACATCATCCAAGAGATAAACAAGAGCGGCACGACCGTTCTGCTGGTTGAACAGAACGCAAAAAAAGCCCTTTCCATCGCAAACCGTGCCTATGTCCTTGAAACAGGTAGGATCGTTCTGTCCGGCGACGCAAAGGATTTGATGAATGACGACTCCGTTAAAAAGGCATATCTCGGAGAGTAAGATATTTTTGAGGCAGTGCCGCATAAAGCACTGCGCTTGCCTTAGCGGAATAAAATGCCGCCGCCCGAAGACCACGGGCGGCGGCTTGCTTTGTATACAATGCCTTATGGGAAAGGCTAACTGCATCTCATGCCGTATTCTCTGTAGCGGCAGGAGCTCTTCATGCCGCAGTCCTCGCAGCTTCTGCGCTTTCGGTCAACCTCGCCCCTTGACAGCCCCACAACGCCGACTATGGTCTTGCGTGGGGTGAGCATATTTGTTGCGGTGCAGCACACGCCGATCTTGCGGACGGCATCCACGGAGGCAATAAGAAGCGGCGCTTTCTCGATAGGGAAATCCCCGTAGCCCGCACCGAAGCAGAAGGTTGTGCTATAGCCCTGCATATTGCTCAGAATATCCTTGCGGGCACTCTCCACAACCTGCTCCACCATCACATTGGCAAGCGAATCGGTTATAAGCGCCTTCATGCTGTCGCTTACGTCAAGCTTTTTCAAGAACCTGTCCGTGTCGGAGGACAGCGTTGCGCATATAACCGCCGCCTTGTCGCAGCCCTTAAGATGCTCCGCAACATCGCGGCTTTCAAGCTCGAAATCGCACTCGGTAAAGGAAAGGCTCTTCCCGATACGCTGTAGGCTGAACACACGCCATACGAACTGGGGGCGAGCCGCCTTGATAAGCTCGCTTTCGCACTCGTCAATCTCTGCGCTTATTCTTGCGTCAGGCTCTCCTCTGTATCCCATGTATCTCAGGGTTTCCTCCCTGTTTATCGAGCCAATTTCACACATCATACCCTGATCACCTTTTCAACGCTTTCGCTTATTCTTCTCGCAACATAGGGGTTGTTCATCGTGTAGAGATGTATTCCCTCAACGCCGTTTGCGACAAGGTCGATTATCTGGTCAACGGCATACGCTATTCCTGCGTCCCGCATTGCCTCCTCGTTGCTCTCGTACCGCTGTATCATCTTGGAGAATTTCACGGGAAGGCTCGCTCCGCACATGGTAACCATGCGCTGGATCTGCTTTGCGTTGGTGCAGGGCATTATCCCCGCCTCTATCGGAACGTCTATTCCCGCAATCCTCGCCTTTTCGACAAACTCGTAGAAGTGGGAGTTATCGAAAAAGAGCTGCGAGATAAGATGCTCTGCACCTGCGTCAACCTTCTTTTTGAGGTTTAGTATATCCTCAACCATGCTCTGCGATTCGCTGTGTCCTTCGGGGTAGCAGGCTGCCGAAAAGCTAAGGCTGCTGCGGGGCTTCATATAGGAGATAAGGTCGCTGGCGTGCTTGAAGTCGTCCTTTGGCGGTATGTCGGGATTGATGTCGCCGCGGAGCGCAAGCACGTTTTCGATGCCTCTTTCCTCAAATTCGAGGATGTCCCTGTCGATGTCCTCTTTTGTGGAGTTTACGCAGGTGAGGTGCGCAATGCTTTCCGTATGGTATTTCTGCTTGATTATGGTGACGATTTCCTTTGTCGAGCAGCCGGCCGCCGTGCCGCCTGCGCCGTAGGTTACGCTTATGAAATCGGGGTGGAGATCCGTTAATGCGTCAAGCGTCTTGTATACCGTGTCAATAGACCCGTCCTTTTTCGGTGGGAATATTTCAAAGGAAAAAACGGTTTTTCCTTTTTTGAATAGCGATGGAATTTTCATGTTTAGCTGCTCTCCTGAGTTGTGTTTATCCTGTTTAACGCACAATGCTCTGGCGTTATGCGTTGTCCGTAGTATATTGTGTCAATGCCTGCGCAATCTGTGCGGGACAGGATGTCGGCTTGCTCCCGCAGCGAATGCCGGAAAGCCTTTCGATAACGTCCTCAAGCTTCATGCCCTTGACAAGCGACGAGATTCCCTGAAGATTTCCGCTGCACCCGCCGATTACCTCAAGCTCCTTTACAATGCCGTTTTCTATCTCAAAAATCATCTTTCGGGAGCAAACTCCCTTTGGAGTGTATTCGTATCTCATTTTTTTAGCTCCTGTTCAGCCGTTGCTTTTTACCCATTCGTCCGCCACAGCCCTTGCGACTGCACCCGCAACGCTCTTGTCGAGTGCGCTTGGGATGATGTAGTCTGTCGTGAGCCTGTCGTCCGTCACAAGGTCGGCGATAGCGTGCGCCGCCGTAAGCTTCATCTCCTCCGTGATTTGCTTTGCACGCACGGAGAGAGCACCCTTAAAGATTCCGGGGAACACGAGGACGTTGTTTATCTGGTTGGGGTAGTCGCTTCTGCCCGTGCCTACGATAAATGCGCCGCTTTCCTTTGCAAGCTCATAGGTGATTTCGGGGTTGGGGTTCGCCATAGGGAACATTATCGGCTTTTCCGCCATCGACCTTACCATTTCGGGCGATACAAGATTGGGCTTGGAAACGCCGACAAACACATCTGCGCCCCTCATTGCATCGGCGAGAGTGCCTTTGATGTTGTTCTTGTTGGTGAGGCGTGCGATTTCGGCGTGGGCAGGATTTTCGTAGCTTTCGTCACGGTTGATGATGCCGCCGATGTCCACCATTATAAGGTTGCCGATGCCGAGCCTTATAAGAAACTTGCCTATTGCAATGCCAGCAGAGCCTGCGCCGTTGATTACCGCCGTAACCTCCGAGAGCTTTTTCCCCGCAAGCTTAACCGCATTCATCATCGCCGCACCTACGACTATAGCCGTGCCGTGCTGGTCGTCATGGAATACGGGTATATCCAAACGCTCCTTGAGCTTAGCTTCTATTTCAAAGCAGCGGGGAGCTGAAATATCCTCGAGGTTTATGCCGCCGAAGCTGTCGGAAATAAGCTCGATCGTGCGGACGATTTCATCGGGGTCTTTGCTTTTGACGCAAAGGGGGAATGCGTCCACGCCGCCGAACTCCTTGAACAGGCAGCACTTGCCCTCCATAACAGGCATACCCGCAAGACCGCCTATGTCGCCAAGTCCGAGTACAGCCGTACCGTCGGTGATGACTGCGACAAGATTGCTCCTGCGGGTAAGCTTATAGGAAAGCTCAGGATTTTTTGCGATTTCAAGACAGGGCTGCGCAACCCCGGGAGTATATGCGAGCGACAAATCCTCTCTTGTCTTGATGGGCGCTCTCGAAATAACCTCAAGCTTGCCCTCCCATTCATAATGCTTCTGTAATGCCTTTTCTTTAATATCCATGCTGTTATATAACTTCCTTTCAGGTCAAATCCTACGCCTTTTCAAATGCTGTCAAAGAGCCTTTCCCTTAAAATTGAGGATGCTCTCAAGCGATTCCTGCGGCGTTGTGTTTGAGCCTATCTGTATTGCATAATGGTTATAGAAACCGTGAAAATCCGAGCCGCCCGTGGTGATAAGGCTATACTTCTCCGCAAGCTCTATAAGCTCCCTTCGATAGCTCTCGTCCGCACTGCTGTGCCATACCTCCGCACCGTCTATTGCACCCTCCGCCGCAAGCTCCTCAAGAAGCTCCATGCTGTCGTACACCTTCGGGTGGGACATGACGGAGATACCGCCCGATGCTCTTATAAGATTCGTCACGAAGCGTACATCGGGATAGAAGTCCGCCTCCGCCTTAACCTCTGCCGAGCATATGCCGTCGTTTACATCAAAAATCTCGTCATAAACGCTCCCGTACAAATCGGTGGTATAGCCGTAATCCATGAGTGCGTGCATGATGTGGCATTTGTAGATTGCCTTGCTCCCCGCAGAATAGCGAAGGATGCTTTCGAGGGTAATCGGGTATTTTTCGAGAACCTTCATCGACATTGCCTTGCCGAGCTTCATCCTGCCCTCGCTTGTGCGAAGGCACAGCCCTTCAAGACGGTCGGGCTTCTGCGGCATATAGCAAAGGATATGTACCTTCCTGCGCCTTTTCGTATCGAATGCAGAAAACTCCGCCGCAGGAATTACGGTCACGTTGTACCGCTTTCCGAGTATCGCCGATCTCGACAATGATGCAAGGCTGTCGTGGTCGGTTATCGCAAGAAACCTTACGTTATCCCTGTCAGCCTGCTTTATCACATCGGAGATACCCAAAGACCCGTCTGAGATAGTAGTGTGGCAATGCAAATCAGCTTTCATAAGTCACCTCGTAACCGATAAGAATCTCTTGGCTAAAGGGCAGCTGCGAAAAGCGCTGTCATGCCCTTGATATACTATATGTGCTGCGCTTCTTTGTAATGAACGCCTGCGCTTGTTGTTATGCCGCAAAAAAATTTGTTTATCGAAAAACGGAAAACGGAATGTCAACAATTACTGTTTCGGGATGTGGGGTGTCGAGGACGTTGCCCCTACATATAAGGGCAGTCACGGACGACCATATGGTGATGAACATTGGAATTTAAACGTGCGTTGCGTTTTACGGATTTCAAATAAAATTTTATGTGTAGGGGACGACGTCCTCGACGTCCCCTATCCCATTGTGCATTCAATCCACATTGCAATTGGAAAAATCCCGCAAACATCACGAAACATTTTTTTGCAACATTGCGCTTGAATAAACGCTCTGCGTTTGCCAAAATGCACGGAGTGAGCGTAGCGAACGAATGTGCATAGGCATTAGATCTATAATAAACGCTCTGCGTTTATTATATCACAATTATAATCTTAATGCAAGTTTTTTTTAAGGCTGCAACAGGAAAAGCCCATCGTCAAAAAAACGATAGGCTTCCGCTTTTTTGTGGAGCGGATTACGAGGCTCGAACTCGCTACCTCCACCTTGGCAAGGTGGCGCTC
>X287_Common_Brushtail__coassemble_248_pt1 | contig 10792 bp, 11 predicted proteins | sample X287_Common_Brushtail__metabat2_high_PE_016 | metagenome-assembled genome bin X287_Common_Brushtail | reverse complement strand
GTACGAGCTTAAGGGCGCTATCTTCCACAGCGCGAGCGATACCGAGGTTATTTCCTACGCCGTCACCGAGGCACGCCTTGAAAGCGCCTCGATACAACAGGCGGTGGAAAAGGCGATGTTCAAAATAAAGGGCGCATATTCGCTTGTGATAATGTCGCCGAAAAAGCTGATTGCAGCCCGTGACCCGAACGGCTTCAGACCGCTCTGCATGGGAAGGCTGCCCGCCGACGGCGGGTATGTGGTGGCAAGCGAAACCTGTGCGCTTGACAGCGTGGGTGCGGAGTTCGTCCGTGACATCGAGCCGGGCGAGATTGTCGTTATCGACAGCAACGGCGTCGACAGCATAAAAACGCATTGCGGGCAAAAAAGCTCCATGTGCGTCTTTGAATATATCTACTTCGCCCGCCCCGACAGCGTTATCGAGGGCGCAAGCGTTCATCGGGCAAGGCTCCGTGCGGGACATTATCTGGCACTTGAGCATCCCGTTCAGGCGGATGTCGTTATCGGCTGCCCCGACAGCGGGCTTGACGCTGCCCTTGGCTTTTCGCAGGAGTCAGGCATACCCTACGGCGTCGGATTCATTAAGAACCGCTACATCGGCAGAACCTTTATCCAGCCGACTCAGGGCATGAGGGAAAACTCCGTGCGGATAAAGCTTAACGCTATTTCCGAAACGGTACGGGGGAAGCGTGTGGTGCTTGTCGACGACAGCATCGTAAGAGGGACAACCTCCGCAAAGGTCGTAAAGCTTCTTAGAAATGCGGGCGCAAAGGAAATCCATATGAGAATTTCCTCGCCGCCGTTTATAAGCGAATGCTATTTCGGCACAGATATAGACAGCAAGGAAAATCTCATCGCAAACAAGCATTCCGTCGATGAGATAGCGCAGATAATCGGCGTCGATTCTCTCGGCTTCCTTAGCACGGACAGCGTTGTAAGGCTTGCCGAAAACGCAGGCTGCGGCTTCTGCGCAGGGTGCTTTACGGGGAAATATCCCGTAGAAGTGCCGGATGAGATACCGAAGGATAAATTTGAAAGCAAGATAGAGGAATGACAGCCTTGACGATACGGTCGGTTTTCTGATACAGCGTGTCGGGCGGCGCTTTCCGCAAGCCCTGACGGACGCATTTCCTGCCGTAGGTGCGAATAAAAAAACAGTAAGGACGGTAAACCATGAGCAACAGTTACAGTGAAAGCTATAAGGCTGCGGGCGTTGACGTAACCGCAGGCTATGAGGGCGTTCGCCTGATGAAAAAACACATAGACAGAACCGTTATCCCCGGCTGCCTTTCGGGAATCGGCGGCTTCGGCGGCTTGTTCGAGCTTAATCTTGAGGGGATAATCAATCCCGTCCTTGTAAGCGGCACGGACGGCGTTGGAACAAAGCTGAAGCTGGCGTTTATGATGAACAAGCACAACACCATCGGCATTGACGCCGTGGCAATGTGCGTAAACGACATTATATGCTGCGGCGCAAAGCCCCTTATCTTCCTCGATTATATCGCATTGGGGAAGAACGTTCCCGAATTGGTTGCGGAAATCGTAAGCGGCGTTGCGGAGGGCTGCGTACAGGCAGGGTGTGCGCTGGTCGGCGGAGAAACCGCCGAAATGCCCGGATTTTACCCGATTGACGAATATGACGTTGCGGGCTATTCCACGGGCGTTGTCGACAAATCAAAAATCCTCGACAGCAGCACAATCAAGGCGGGCGATGCCATAATCGGCCTTGCGTCAAGCGGAGTTCACTCCAACGGCTTTTCGCTTGTCAGAAAGGTGTTCAACATCAACGAGCAAAACCTCAAGACCTTCTATCCTGAGCTTGGAACATCCCTCGGTGAAACGCTTCTTACCCCTACGAGGATTTATGTAAAGCCTGTTCTTGACCTTATCTCCAAGGTTTCCGTGAAGTCCGTAAGCCATATCACGGGCGGCGGCTTCTATGAGAATATTCCCCGCGCGCTCCCCGATGGAATTTCCGCAAAAATCAACAAGAGCAGCTACGATGTTCCCCCTATCTTCAGACTTATACAGAAGGAGGGCGGCATTCCCGAGCATGATATGTACAATACCTTTAACATGGGTATCGGCATGGCGATTGTCGTGGACAAGGCGGATGCACAGCGTTCTGTCGAAATCCTCAATGCTAACGGCGAAACCGCATATGTCATCGGCGAGACCGTTGTCGGCGACGAGGGCGTAATTATAGAATAACTCTTGGTGGATAAAATGAAGAATATTGTGGTGCTTGTGTCGGGCGGCGGCACGAATTTACAGGCGTTGATTGATGCCGAGAGGCGAGGCGAAATCAAGGGCGGGAAAATCACCTGCGTCATTTCCTCAAAGGCGGACGCTTACGCTTTGAAGCGTGCCGAGGAGAGCGGGATAAAATCCCGTGTGCTTGCAAGAAGGGACTATCCCGATGTCGGCGCATACAGCAAGGCTATGCTGGGCGCATTGACGGAGGAGAAGGCGGATCTTGTGGTTTACGCCGGCTTTATGACTATTCTTGACGAGCAGGTGTGCAATGCCTTCCCGAACAAGATGATAAACATTCACCCTGCGCTTATACCGAGCTTTTGCGGTAAGGGCTTCTATGGTCTGCACGTACATGAGGCGGCTTTGGCAAAGGGCGTGAAGGTATCGGGGGCGACGGTGCATTTTATCACCGCCGAGTGTGACGGCGGTCCGATTATCCTGCAAAAGGCGGTTGAGGTAAAGCAGGGCGATACCCCCGAAACGCTCCAGCGGCGTATCATGGAGCAGGCGGAGTGGAAGCTTCTGCCGCAGGCTGTTTCGCTTTTCTGCGAGGACAGGATACGTGTAGAGAACGGCGTTGCTTTTATAGACGAGTAGGGCTGTTTGAAGCAATATCAGAGGGACGGATTTATTCCGTGGCAATCGAGTGCTGTCTGCCTTGGGGCAGGCTATAAGGAGGACAACATGGATTACATTTCGCTTGACAAGGAGCTTAATTCGCTTGCCTACCACGGCAGAGGGATTATTATCGGCAGGTCTGCGGACGGGGGCAAGGCTGTCACAGCCTACTTCATCATGGGCAGAAGCGAAAACAGCCGAAACAGGGTTTTCGTCGAGGACGGCGAGGGAATACGCACACAGGCGTTCGACCCCTCTAAGATGACCGATCCGCACCTTATCATCTATGCGCCCGTGCGTGTGCTCGGAAGCAAGACCATCGTCACCAACGGCGACCAGACCGATACGATTTACAAGCTCATGGACAAGCAGATGACTTTTGAGCAGTCGCTTCGTGAGCGCACCTTTGAGGACGATGCTCCGAATTTTACGCCCCGTATTTCCGGCGTTATCCATGTCGAAAGCAACGACATGAACTACGCCATGTCGATACTTAAGTCCGCCGAGGGCGACGGCGCATCCTGCCGCCGCTTTACATATGCCTACAACAACCCGCTTTGCGAAAAGGGCAGCTTTATCCACACCTATTCCGGCGATGAAATCGAGCAGGGCGGTGTCCGCAGGCTCCCGAGCTTTGAGGGCGAGCCGAAGAACGTTATTATTCCCGATATGGGTATCGATGCGTTCACGGAGTATTTGTGGACAAATCTCAACGCCGACAACAAGGTTTCGCTCTTCACCAGATACATAGACCTTGCCACGGGAAGGTACGAATCAAGAATCGTAAATAAAAACACGGCAGATTAAGGCAGCACCGCACAGGGTGCGGTCCTTGTGCGGGGTCGCCTTATGCTGTATGCCGATACAAGTTAAGGAGTTTTTTATGACAGAGTTAGAGCTTAAATACGGCTGTAATCCCAACCAGAAGCCGTCGCGGATTTTCATGGAAAACGGTGCGGAGCTTCCTATAGAGGTGCTCAACGGCAAGCCGGGGTACATCAATTTTCTGGACGCATTCAACGGCTGGCAGCTTGTGAAGGAGCTGAAGGCTGCTACGGGTTATCCGTCGGCAACATCCTTCAAGCACGTTTCTCCTGCGGGAGCGGCGATTGGTCTGCCGCTGTCCGATACGTTAAAGAGAATATATTGGGTGGACGATCTCGGCGAGCTGTCGCCTATCGCCTGCGCATATGCCAGAGCGAGGGGCGCAGACCGCATGAGCAGCTACGGCGATTTCATTGCGCTGTCCGATGTGTGCGATGCGTCCGCCGCAAGGATTATACAGCGTGAGGTGTCCGACGGCATAATTGCGCCGGGATATGACGATGACGCTCTCGAAATACTCAAGTCAAAGCGCAAGGGAACGTACAACATAATAAGGATAGACCCCGATTATGTCCCCGCTCCCGTTGAGCGCAAGCAGGTTTACGGAATTACGTTCGAGCAGGGCAGAAACGAGCTTGTCATTGACGAGCAGCTTTTCGCAAACCGCCCCACCAAGAACAAGGTAATCCCCGAAAGCGCACAGCACGACCTTGCGATTGCGATGATTACGCTTAAGTACACCCAGTCCAATTCCGTTGCGTATGCCTGCGGCGGTCAGGCTATCGGTATCGGCGCAGGTCAGCAGTCGAGAATCCACTGCACACGTCTTGCGGGACAAAAGGCGGACAACTGGTATCTGCGCCAGTCGCCGAAGGTTATGGAGCTTCAGTTTGTTGACGAAATACGCCGTGCCGACCGTGACAATGCGATAGACCTGTACATCGGCGAGGAGTACATGGATGTCTTAGCGGAGGGCGAGTGGCAGAGGATATTCAAGACAAAGCCCGAGGTATTTACCCGTGAGGAAAAGCGGGCGTGGCTTGACACGATGAAGGGCGTTGCGCTCGGCTCGGATGCGTTCTTTCCCTTTGGCGACAATATCGAGAGGGCGCATAAGAGCGGAGTTGAGTACATCGCACAGCCCGGCGGCTCTATACGTGACGACAATGTCATCGAAACCTGTGACAAATACGGCATAGCGATGGCGTTTACGGGTATACGCCTGTTCCATCATTGATTTATTCTACGGCAACACCGCACAAAGACCGCACTTTGTGCTTTGCACGCCATCTGTTTGCATCTTTTTCGTCATATTGCACAAAAACTCCTTGACATACATTAAGTATGCCTGCGTCGTTTTTGTATAATCTGACGAGAAATCTGCTGACGCATCTGGCATACAATCTTTGCGCAGTGTTCCCTACATAAATCGCACATTAAAAATGGCTGCCCATTATGGGCAGCCATTCGATTTTGTGCGGTATTGCCTTAATTGCTTGCGATAACCTCGATTTCGACCAATGCGCCCTTGGGCAGGTCTACGCCGCCGATGCAGGAGCGGGCGGGCTTTGTTTTGAAATAGCTTTCGTAAGCGGCGTTGAATATCTTGAAGTCATTTATATCGTGCAGATAGCAGGTCGTCTTTACTACCTTGTCGAGGGAGGTGCCCGCCGCCTCAAGGATTGCCTTGAGGTTGTCGCATACTCTGTGCGTCTGCTCTCTTACGCCGCCTTCAACAAGCTCTCCCGTTGCGGGATCGATTGCGATTTGTCCGGAGGTGTACAGCATATTGCCGTTTCTTTTCGCCTGAGTATAAGGACCGATGGCCGCAGGCGCATTGGGGGTGTAGATGTCTGTCATAATGATTCTCCTTTAGCTTTTTTAGCTTTCAACTATTTTATAGCCTGCCTGTGTGAGTGCAGACCTTATTTGCTCTAAATGTGCGAAGTTCCTTGTTTCAAGCTGGATACGAAGGAAGCAGCCGTTGATGTTCTCGTTCGCATCGGCACGCTCGTGATGTACGGCGGTGACATTGCCGCCAAGCCTTGCGATTATTCCCGAAACCCCCGTGAGCTGACCCGGCTTGTCTACAAGCTCTATGGTCAGAAGCGAGGCTCTGCCGCTCTTGACAAGACCTCTGCGGATGACGGTGTTAAGGATGGTAACATCTATATTGCCGCCCGAAACAAGGCAAACGACCTTTTTATCCTTGACGGGGATTTTGTTGAACATAACCGCCGCCACCGAAACAGCGCCCGCTCCCTCGGCGATAAGCTTCTGCTGCTCTATAAGAGAGAGGATAGCGCAGGAAATCTCGTCCTCGGTAACGGTTACGATTTCGTCGACATATTCCTGACAAAGCTCGAACGTGTTCGCTCCCGGCTCTTTTACGGCAATGCCGTCCGCAAGCGTTGCAACGCTGTCAAGACGCTCGATTCTGCCGTCGTGAAGCGAGTTCGCCATGCTCGGTGCGCCTGCCGCCTGAACGCCGTAGACCTTGATGCTCGGGTTGAGGGACTTTATTGCAAAGGCAACGCCCGAGCAGAGTCCGCCGCCGCCGATAGGCACAACGACCGCATCCATATCAGGAAGCTGCTCGAGAAGCTCAAGACCGATTGTTCCCTGACCTGCGATGACATCCTCGTCATCGAACGGGTGGATAAAGGTGTAGCCCTCCTTGTCACGAAGCTCAAGCGCCTTTTGGTAAGCGTCGTCATATACGCCCGGCACGAGGCAGACCTCCGCACCGTAGCCCTTTGTCGCCTCTACCTTGGAAATCGGCGCAGAATCGGGGAGGCATATCAGCGATTTTATTCCCGCCTTTGCTGCGGCAAGGGCAACGCCCTGCGCATGGTTTCCGGCGGAGCAGGCGATAACGCCCTTCGAGCGCTCCTGCTCGTTAAGCTGTGAAATCTTGAAGTATGCGCCCCTCACCTTGAACGAGCCAGTAACCTGAAGATTTTCCGTTTTGAGATAGACCTTCGCCTCGGGGTTTATCTTCGGGGCGAGGATAAGGTCGGTAGTTCTGATAACCTCTTTAAGAACGTGTGACGCCTTGTAAACCTTGTCTAGTGTGAGCATTTTTTCTCCTCCTTAATTTTTTGTGTGCAGAGGAGTGATAAATAACGTCAAACGATGCCCTACATCGAAAAATCCCTCTGACCGCAACGGAGAGAGGGCGTTATTACGTGAACTGAACCTCTGTACATCCAACAATGCACTTCCCTCTAACGGTGGAAATCCGTACAATCTTACTTGCTTGCCTATGCGTTATGTACAAACCGCACACAATTTGTTCGGGACAATTTGCGTGGACAGACTATGTGCAAAAGCTGCGTTGGGACTGTCTGCTGCGGGCGGATTATGCACGGGGCTTCTGCTGCCTTGCACCATACGGCAGCTCTCTGAAAAAAGCCTTATCGAACACAGCGGTTTAACCGCACCCATCATCGCATTTCTATTGTTTACGATTTGATTATACACCTATAATATGCGTTTGTCAAGTACAAAAGCAAAATAAATGTGTATCATCTTCAAAAAGTCGATTTTTGCGGCTGCTTTATCGTCGTCTGCTACTTGCAAAAAAATCCGCATTATGCTATAATAAACGCATAGCGTTTATTTGCCCTTATGTGTAGGGAACGATGCCCTCATCGTTCCGTGCCACATTGTAATTACATGGGACATTTTAATTTGCGTATTCACTTCAGGTCTAGATATTAAGGAGATTATTTTGAGTGGTCCTATTTTTCAACTGTTTAGTTTAATTTCAGGCAGCGGAGATGTTGTCAGCGTTATAATATCGTTTTTTGCGGTATTTGTTATTATTTTTGTGGTGTTCCCCATACACGAGAGTGCGCACGGCTTTATGGCAAAGCTTCTTGGGGACGATACCGCCGAGCGCTGCGGAAGGCTTACGCTTAATCCTCTGCACCACATCGACCCGTTTGGTGCGATAGCGATGCTTCTTTGCAATATCGGCTGGGCGAAGCCTACGCCCGTGGATTTGAGGAAATGCACCAAAACCTCTATGCGCACGGCGAACATTCTTGTATCGCTTGCAGGCCCTGTAAGCAATATTCTGCTGTCGCTTTTGTTCGTGATTATTTACAAGGTCATTATACTGAACGTTTCGGTGATTACCTCTACGGTTTATTACGTTTTGTTTGCAATTTATTACACCGCACAGATAAACGTCTATCTCGCCGTTTTCAACCTTATTCCCGTGCCGCCGTTTGACGGATACCATGTCCTTTCAAGCATTCTGCCGCCGAGGTTCGCCGCCGCTGTGGGGAGCAGAGAGTATATTATCCGCTGGGTTGTGATTCTTCTGATTGTTTCTGGGGTTTTAGCTACGCCGCTTAACGCAGCTTCAAACGGTGTGATGTGGCTGCTGGATAAGGCGACATTCTTTTTGGGATAAGCGATGACGGAGCTGAAATTCAAACTCGAGATATTCGAAGGGCCGTTGGATCTTATGCTGTCGCTTATACAGAAGCATAAGCTGAATATACAGGACATCGAGATAAGCGTCCTGCTTGAGCAGTTCATGCTCTACCTTGAGCGAATGAGCGAGGCGGATATAGACGTTACCGCAGATTTCCTTGAAATGGCTGCACGGCTTATCCTGATAAAGTCCTCTGCGCTGCTCCCGAAGGAAGAAACGGAGCAGATGAAAAAGGAGCTTCAGGGTGCGCTTATCGAATATGCGCTGTGTAAAAGCATGGCGAAGCGGCTGAAAAAACGCTGGCAGGGCGATGTGATTTTTGTGCGTGAGCCTATGCGCCCTGAAATAGATACGAGCTATCGCCGCTATCACCAGCCCGAGGAGCTTCTTATCGCATACGGCGCTCTCTCCGAGCGCAGCAGAAAGCGTGCCGCCTACAGCCCGCGCTCCCTTAAGCCTATTGTTGCGAAAAGCTATGTTACGGTGTTTACGGGGATAGTTGCGGTGCTGAAAAGCCTTCGCAGACGGAGCGTCGTCCCCATGGACGAGCTGTACGAAAATCAGCCTCGTTCACGCCGTGTCGCAACGTTTCTTGCGATATTGGAGCTGTCCAAGGAGGGCAGGATAATCATATCCGACGACGGCTTGTCCGTGAGTATGGCGAGGGCAGCCGACAGGGAGCTTCAAACCGATAAAGGAGAAAACGAATGAAATTCACCGAGGGAATGGCTGCGGTGGAGGCGGTGCTTTTTGCCTGCGGCGACCCTATCGAAACGGACAAGCTTGCGGCGGCGGTTCAGATAGAGCGTGATGCGGTGCTGCGGCTTATCGAAAGGCTTAACGGCAGGTATAAGGAGCAGGGGAGCGCCCTTGTTATCGGAAAGCTCGGCGACAGCTGGCAGATGATGACACGCCCAGAATACGCCTCCTGCATTAAAGCCGCATTAGAGAACCGAAGACAGACCCCGCTTACACAGGCGGCTATGGAGGTATTGGCGATTGTCGCATACAACCAGCCTGTGACAAGGGGCTTTATCGAGCAGGTCAGGGGCGTGGATAGCTCCGGCATTGTGAAGAGCCTTACGGAGCGCAATCTTTTAGAGGAGCATGGAAGGCTTGACGATGTGCCCGGGCGGCCTATCGCATACCGTGTGACGGAAAATTTCCTGCGCTGCTTCGGCTTGAGCGGCCTTGATTCGCTCCCGCCGATTCCCGACAGAGCCGACCAGATTGATTTTGACGAGTACGAGGAAATGGTTTACGGCGGACAGGACGCAGACGGACAGGGTGAGGGCGGCGAGGAGCAGCAGTAGGTTAATCCGATTTTGTTATGCAAGGCGGTGATTTTTCTGGGCTGGATTATTTTCGGTGCGGTGGTGCTGACCTTGGCGGTGCTTCTGACATTGCCCGCTTCGGTATGGTTCGAGTATTCGCAGGAGGTTCGCCTAAGGATAAGCTACCTGTGCTTTACCATCGTGAAGTACCCCGCCGCCAAGAAGAAAAACAAGCGCAAGGATAAAGCTGCCAAAAAAACGGCAAAAAAAGTCGCAGCGGATGCCGCAGAGGCGGTGTCGGCGGCAGGCGGCGACAGTGCCGAAGGGGACAAGCCTGACGATAAAAAAGCAAAAGAGGATAAATCTCCCGCAAAGGGAAATAATGCTTCAAAGAAAAGCAAGAATAAAATGGGGCTTAACGATATTTTCGAGCTTGTAAAGCTTGTTCTTGACAGCCTTGGAAAGCCGCTGAAAAGGCTTCTCCATCGCACACGCATCGAGAGGCTTCGGTTAGACATCGTGTGCGGCGGCGAGGATGCGGCTCAGGCGGCGATAGGCTTCGGCAAAGTCAATATCGCCGTGGGGAATGCGCTGGGCTGGCTCGGGAGCTTCTTTACGCTTAAAGCCCCCGAAAGCATTCATATTGATGTTAATTTCCAAAGCGAGGAAACATCGGCGCAGGCAAGCTGCGTTGTGAGAGTGCCGCTGTATGCGGCGATTGCTTTTGTGTTCACCCTGCTTGGCAGGGCGGTTATCTACTATAGGAATAATCCCTCGGCGAGAAAGGCTGTCGGGAAAATCAGGGGCTGAGGCAAGCCCCCGAAAATGCGAAAGGAGCTATATTTATGGCACATCCTATTGAAGGCATCATGGGCATTTCCATGGACAAAATCCGTGAGATGGTTGACGTAAACACCATCATCGGCGAACCGATTTCCACGGCGGGGGCTACGATTATCCCCGTTTCAAAGGTATCCTTCGGGTTTGCGTCCGGCGGCAGCGACCTTCCGGTGCAGGCGGCGGAGAAATTTGCGGGCGGTTCGGGCGCAGGCGTTACCGTAAAGCCGCAGGCGTTTATCGTCATCACCAAGGACGGCGACGTGCGCCTTCTCGAGCTTGGCGGAAAACCCAGCCCTATGGAGGGCATTGTTGACGCTATTCCTGACGTTATCGAAAAGATAAAGGCGTTTATGGCATCCAGAAACGATAAGAAGAACGAAAGCAAGGACGAGAAGGACTCGGACAAGGCTAAAGAAAACAAGTAGAGGCAACACCGCACAAAGACCGCACCTCGTGCTTTGCACGCCATCTGCTTGCATCTTTTTTGTCATATTGCACAAAAACTCCTTGACGGGCAGAAGCTGCCTCCAAG
>X287_Common_Brushtail__coassemble_241_pt1 | contig 10876 bp, 6 predicted proteins | sample X287_Common_Brushtail__metabat2_high_PE_016 | metagenome-assembled genome bin X287_Common_Brushtail | reverse complement strand
CTCCTCCTCCATGTAGGCCTTGCTTACGAACGCCTTATCCTTTTCGGGAACGTGCATTGTAAAGCCGCCTGCCATGCCTCTGGGGATAATGGAAACCTGATGCACCTTATCCTGTGAGGGCGAGAAATACGTGGTTATCGCATGACCTGCCTCATGGTAAGCGGTAAGCCGTCTTTCATCGGCGGAAACAACTCTGGACTTCTTCTCGGGGCCTGCAACGACCTTGATTGTCGCCTCCTCGATGTCCGCCTTGGTGACAGCCTTTCGGTTCTGCCTTGCCGCAAGAAGGGCGGCCTCGTTCACGAGATTCTCGAGGTCGGCGCCGGTGAAGCCTGCGGTGGTGGCTGCGATTGTCTTAAGGTCAACATCAGGACCGATGTTTTTATTGCGTGTGTGTACCTTCAATATTTCCTCTCTGCCCTTGATGTCGGGGTAGTTGACCACAACCTGCCTGTCGAAGCGTCCCGGACGAAGAAGCGCAGGATCTAGGATGTCACGGCGATTTGTCGCCGCCATAACGATGATATTTTCGTTTTCGGTGAAGCCGTCCATTTCAACGAGGAGCTGGTTAAGCGTCTGCTCACGCTCGTCGTGACCGCCGCCAAGACCTGCGCCGCGCTGCCTTCCGACGGCGTCTATCTCGTCTATGAAGATAATGGAGGGGGTGTGCTTTTTCGCCTGTTCAAACAAATCACGGACTCTCGATGCGCCGACACCGACAAACATCTCCACAAAATCCGAGCCGCTTATCGAGAAGAACGGTGCGCCCGCCTCCCCTGCGACAGCCTTTGCGAGCAGCGTCTTACCTGTTCCGGGAGGGCCTACAAGAAGCACGCCCTTGGGAACTCTTGCGCCGATTTCACGGTACTTTGCGGGGTTCTTGAGGAAGTCTACGATTTCGACAAGCTCCTGCTTTTCCTCGTCTGCGCCGGCAACGTCCTCGAACGTCACCTTCTTGCCAGACTGCTGACGGACGTTCGCCTTGGAGAACTGGTTCATCCTGCCGCCGCCGGTGGACTGCCTCATGACGATAACCGTAAACACAATCATCACGCCCACAAGAAGCAGGTACGGAAGAATGCTCGTTAAGAACGTATTGTTGGAAACGGGGATATAGTTCTCCACCAAGGCGGTGCTGTTTTCGGCATTATAGCGGGCACGGTAGGTCATGCCGTTGCCCATGTAGCCGCCGTTGATGTCGCTGAGGAATATATTCACATTCGGCACACTGTAGGCGATCGTTTCCCCTGTGTCCTTTTTCGTATACACCAAATCACCGCTTCCGAGGTCAAGCTCGAACGCAGAAACGTTGAGGTTATCGAAATCAGTCATGACATCCGAATAAGTAAGCGTTACCTTGTTGCTTGAGCTTCCCGCAAGATTAAGCACGGAAACCAAGCCGAATATAAGCAGGAAAATAATCACAAAATAAATAATTATCCCTCTGTATTTGTTTGACTTCATCTAAACCGCCTTTCCGGAAGGAATTTTCCTTTGAGTAGTTGTCTTAAGTTACCTTAAAGCTTTTGTTTTTCTTTATCAGCTTTATCAGTCTTTCTTCTTGATGCCTATATATCGAAGGTTGCGATATTTTTCGTCAAAATCCAGTCCATAGCCGACGACGAACAGATCCTCCACCGCAAACCCGCAATAGTCCGCCGAAAAGCCCTTTATCGCCCGCCGTGACGGCTTATCCAGAAGCGTCACGATTTTAAGCGACTTCGGGTTTCTTTTCAGAAGCTCGTTCTTGAGGGAGTAAAGCGTTCTTGCCGTGTCGAGAATATCCTCTACGACAACAACATCCCTGCCCTCGATATCTATGTCTGCGCCAGCGGTAAGCCTTACGCTTCCGCAGGACTGCTCCCCGCCGCCATAGCTTTCGGCACGGAGAAACGCAATCTCAAGCGGGCACTCAACCTGACGGATAAGGTCGGCGAAAAACACCGACGCCCCCTTGAGCACACAGACGAAAAGCGGATTTGCGCCGTCGTATTCCGCCGTCAGCACGGCGCCCATCTCGGCGACCTTTGCCCTTATCTCGTCCTCTGATAACAGAATCCTTTCTATTCCATCGGGAATATACATTCCATTTATCCTCCGAATTGTCAAAAATCAGCCGAACAATATCCTCGGTATCGGAAAGCCTTCGATATATGCTCTCAGGTTACATTATAGCATATTCATAATTAAATTGTAAACTGTTTAGGTGAATATTTTCTGAAATTTTTTGCCGATTAACCGCCTTTGCCGTATTTCCTGTAGCTCTGCTGCACCGTTTCGACAAAGCAAATGCCCTTTCTTATTGTAAAAAAGCGGTTCTTACAGGGATTAAATCTTGCACTTCGTTTTCCGAGAAGCGACACCGCCGTGCTTATCCTCAATTCAGACGGCTCTACGCCGCCGTCCGAAAGTATCATCCGCACCGCACGGCTCTTTATCGGCACGGGAAGACTGTCAAGCCCGGCGGCGTCCCAGCCTCTCCCCTGACGAAGACGGACAAGCTCCTGCTTTGCCTGACGCTCAAGATAGACGCTGTCCTCTCGAAGCAGATTCATCATACGGGTCATCGTTTCGGGGAGTGCGGCGTTTATCCGCTGCATTTCGGGGAGTATCGAATGACGCACCTTATTTCGGGTATAGTCGTCGCAGAGGTTGGTTTTATCGGTGACATATTCCTCGCCTATCTCCGCAAGGTAGCTTTCCACCTCGCTTCTGGTGCAATAGGTGAGCGGGCGTATGATATTCCCCCGAACGGGCGGTATCCCACAAAGACCCTTAAGCCCCGTGCCCCGCATCATATTAAGCAGCACCGTTTCGCAGCTGTCGTTGCAGTTATGCGCCGTTGCAAGCCTTGCGCCGCTGCCGAGGGAGCTTAGAACCTCATCGAAAAAGCCGTACCTCGCACGTCTTGCGCACTCCTCAAGGCTTTCGTGCTTCTCACGCATTGCCGCAACGTCTATCTGTGCGATATAAAGGGGAACGCCAAGCCTTTCGCAAAGCCTCTCGCAAAAGCGCATATCGGAATCGCTCTCGCTGCCCCTGAGCCGATGGTTGACATGACAGGCGCAGAGCGTTATCCCAAGCTCCTTTTCGAGCGACTTAAGCGCACACAGAAGCGACACGCTGTCCGCACCGCCCGAAACCGCCGCCGCAACGCAGTCCCCCTCGCCAAGCATTCCGAAATCCGAAACAGCCCTTCTCACCTTCGCCACAAACAGCTCCGAAGCGTTCGGTATATTTTCCTGCGCCATATCCGCATCCCTCCCCTGCGCTTAAGGTAACACACAGCGTCTGTGCAATCATCCGTTTTGCAAATGAACCTCGACATTGGAGAACTTCGTATACTCTCCGTTCCAGCCGAGATACGCCGTACCCGTTTCGCCGTGACGGTTCTTTGCCACAATGCACTCGCAAACGTTGGGGTTGGGGTCGGTCTTGTCGTAATAGGAATTCCTGTACAAAAAAAGCACGATATCCGCATCCTGCTCGATAGAACCTGAGTCACGCAAATCAGACAGCATCGGACGCTTGTCGGGACGCTGCTCCGGACCTCTCGCAAGCTGTGACAGGGCGATAATCGGAACGTTCATCTCCTTCGCCATGACCTTTAGATTGCGTGTGATTTCGGATATTTCTGCGACACGGTTGCCGTTGTAGTTCTTTACGGATGTCATAAGCTGGAGATAATCTATGATAACAACGCCGAGATTTTTTATTTTGTGTAGCTTTGATTTTATTCCTGAAACGTTACATCCCGGCGTATCGTCTATGTAAATGGGCAGCTGCGAGAGAACGTCCGCTCCCGTCATTATGTCCGACCATTTTTCGGGCGAAACGTTGCCCGTCTTAAGTGCCTCTGACGGGAGAGTTGCCTCTGCGCTCAGCATACGGGAAACAATTCGCTCCTTTGACATTTCAAGGCTAAAAACGCACACCGACTTATCGCGGTATTTCTTCCCGACATTCGCCGCAATATTCATAGCGAACGAGGTTTTTCCCATGCCCGGACGTGCGGCAAGAATGATAAGGTCCGACTTATTCAGACCGAAAATGCGCTTGTCAAGCTCCCCGTACAGCGTCGCCAAGCCCGTCATAACAGGCTGACCGCCGTTGTTCGCCGCCTCAACCACAAGCTCGTTAAGAGCCTTTACCCTATCGAAAACGATTCCGCTTATGTGCGTAAGGCTGCGGTTTTCTGCGCCGTTTCTGATGTCGAAGATTTTCTGCTCGGCGAAGTCAACGATGGTGTTCGCATCGTCTGCGCCCTCATTCGCCGCATCGATGATTTCCTTTGCGGCGAATATAAGGCTTCGCAGCATATACTTTTCCACAACGATGTCGGCATACTTAGATATTGACGAAATGCTTGGAACAGCCTGCATGATTCGCATGAGGTAATCCTTCGCCTGCTCGGCGGTTTCAAAGACACCCTGACGCATACAGCTGTCCATGACGGTGACAACGTCAATGGTTTCGCTGCTCATGTTCATCTGCACCATAACGGAATATATGTCCTTGTTGAGCGAAACATGAAAATGCTCCGGATGGAGCGTTCCGATGACCTCGCCCATGGCGTTTCCGTCCATAAGTATTGCGCCGAGGACAGACTGCTCCGCATCGAGGTTATACGGAAGATTTATCCCCGAAAGGTCGTATTCAGCCATCTCAGCCCTCCGTTACGGAAACGGTGAACTTTGCCGTAACGCCCGCATACAGCCTTGCCTCCGCAGAAAAATCGCCGAAGCCCTCTATCTTTACGGGAATGTTGATTTTCTTCTTATCCACATCGCAGCCGAACGCCTGCTTTATGGCGGCGGAAACCTCCTTGGAGGTGACCGTGCCGAAAAGTCTTCCGTTCTGCCCCGCCCTTGCGCTTACGGAAACCGTCTTTCCGTCAAGCTTGGAGGCGATTTCCTTGGCGTTTGCGATGTCTACGTCAATCTTATGCTGCGCATGATCCTTCTGACCTTGGAGGAGGTTCATGTTCTTTGCATTCGCCTGCTGAGCCAGTCCCTTTTTTATTAGGCAGTTGATAGCGTAGCCGTCCTTGACTTCCTTTATCTCGCCCTTCCTGCCTGTTCCCTTTACATCCTCAAGTAAAATTACCTTCATAATAGTCCTCCGAGTAAATAGTCCTGTGTCATTCGTCGTCAGTGTCGTCCTGCTGTGCGGTGGGAGCGAAATACTCGTCTATCGCCATGTGCAGCTTGTCCACGGCATCCTCAAGGGTTATGCCGTAAAGCTGTGCGCCCGCCATAGACTGGTGACCGCCGCCGTCGTCCTTCTTATTGCCTATGCTTTCCATGATAACCTGAACGTTCACCTTTCCGAGGGAGCGTGCGGAAAAGCTCCAGCCGCCCTCGATGGGGTAAACGGTGAAGGCGGCGTCAACGCCCTCGATATACAGCATCTCGTCAGCCGCCTGAGAGCAGATGACCCTTACCTCGGGGAATCCGAACCGAACCACCGCCACCGAGCAGCAGCCGTGGTAAAGCTCCGCCGAGGAGATTATCTCCGCCTTTTTGGTCTTGCTTTCGATGGAAATATCGAACATCTTCTTCACCGAAATAGTATCTGCGCCGAGCTTTTTAAGATAAGCCGCCGCCTCGAACGTAGAAACGCCCGAACGCATCACAAAGTCCTTTGTATCGAGCGTGATTCCCGCAAGGAGAGCCTCCGCCTCGGCGGGCTTAAGAAGCGCACCGCCGCCGATATACTGTATGAGCTCCGTTACAAGCTCTGCGGCGGAGGAGGCATTGCTTTCGTGGCATTTAACGGCGGGGTCGGTGATAGCCCCTGCGCTGAGTCGGTGGTGATCGATAAGCACAAGCCGACTCCTATCCGCCATATCGAGAAGCTCCTTGTCCTCTACCTTTTTTGCAATATGCGTGTCAACGATTACGAGAACCGATTTCGGCGTGAACCACTGCTTCGCCTCGTCAGGCTCGATAATTACCTGCGGGTCGTACTCCGCAAAGCGGTCAATAAGCGGCTTCGCATTGGTAAGGGATGGGTCTTTAAAGCGAGCGACAGCGTAAGCAGAAACGCCCGAATTGCGCAAAGCGCAGGCAAGACCTATCGCAGAGCCAACGCTGTCAAAGTCCGCATAGCTGTGTCCCATTATGTACACAGTATCCGCCGTAGCGACAAGAGCCTTGATATTCTCGGCGGCAAGGCGTATCTTAACCTTTCCCGTGCGTTCCTTTCCGGGCGAAATTGCGCCGTATGCGTCAAAACCGTTGGAGGATTTGACGAGTGCCTGATCCCCGCCCCTGTCGAGAGCCTTTTCAAGCATTTCATCCGCAAAGCGTTCGCTCTCCGCAAGCGTTGTCGCCATCGTTCCGACACCAATAGACAGCGTCACCGCCGCACGGTCACGAACGATAATTTCATGCGCCTTATTTATGAGCGACATCTTTTCGGCAATCATCTCTTTGAGATACTGCTGCTCAAGAACAATAAGGAATTTATCGGCGGAAATCTTACGCAAAACCGCCTTCTTCTCGGCAAAATATTCCTCTATCAGCCTGTCTACCTGAATGGTGACATAGGCACGCTCGCTTTCCTTTGCGCCGCTGAGAAGCTCCTCGTAGTTGTCAACCATCACAACCATAACGACAGGCTTTGAAAGCTCATGCGTGCTTTGAAGGCTCTTGAAATCGGTTATATCACGGAAAATAAGCATTGTAAGCTTATCTCTTTCGCCGCCCTGCTCGGAAAGCGATGCGGCTTTAGCGGCGGATTTATGGTCGTCTATGATAAACTCGTGCGGGTCGGAATAGACCCTGTACCATTTTTCGTCATAGTGTATCTCTCTCCCATCGCCGTTGAAAAGCTCAAGCGGCTCATCGGTGATAAGATCAATGCTGCTTTCATCCTCGGTCGGGGTGAAGAAGCTGCTGTTGAAGCAATCGTTGCTCCAGATTATGCAGCCGTTATTGTCAACAATCGCAACGGGCAGCGGGAAGCCGATAAGCGACATACTGTCCGCGCCTCGCATTTCGCTTGTAAGCTGCTCAAAATACCAATATTCGCTCTTGCGTATCTGGAACAGCTTTCCCAAGGCAATACCCGACACCGCCACCAAAATCGGGAGCGATGTCCAGAACAGAAGCGCATCGTTCCTGAACATATATGCGTCCAAAAGGATAAGCAGCACAATCAATGCGCAAAGCGATGCCAAAAGAACGTTATTTTTGTAGAAATTCCTCAAGACGAAGCCTCCCCCTCAAGCGGATTTTCAGCATAGCCGCACCTTATTCTTTGTGCGACTTAAGAAATCACACCTCCATGATAATCGGAAGAATCATGGGGCTGCGCTTGGTCTTAGAATAAATATAGTCGCTCAGAGCGTCACGCATTGCGGACTTGATGTTCCCCCACTCACGGATGTTGCGCTCCTGACAATTGAGCATGACCTGCTTTACAAGCTTCTTTGCCTCGTCAAGAAGCTCCTCGCTCTCACGGACGTAAACGAAGCCTCTCGAAACGACGTCAGGACCTGCAAGCACCCTTCCGCTTTCACGCTCGATGGTTGCGACAATAATCAATACGCCGTCCTCGGCAAGATGCCTTCTGTCACGAAGAACAACGTTTCCGACATCGCCGACTCCGAAGCCATCAACCATGACCTTTCCTGCGGGGACAGTGCCCGTAAATTTCATATCAACGCCGTCCGTTTCGAGGACAGCACCGAGGTCGCTTATAAACGTGTTTTCCTCGGGTATGCCCATTCCCATGGCAAGCATTGCGTGCTTTTTCATGTGCTTGTATTCGCCGTGGATGGGGACAAAGAATTTCGGCTTTGTCAGGGAAATCATCATCTTAAGCTCCTCCTGACAAGCGTGACCCGAAACATGAACCTCGTACATACTCTCGTAGATAACCTCAGCACCCTGCTTCATAAGCTCGTTGACAACCTTCGTCACAAGCTTTTCGTTGCCGGGGATAGGATTGGCGGAGATGATGATAAAGTCGTTCGGTGTTATGGTCACCTGCCTGTGGTCGCCGGAGGACATTCTCGAAAGAGCCGACAGCGGCTCACCCTGACTTCCTGTGGTTGCGATAACAAGCTGTTCGGGACGGTATTTGTTGATGTCCTCGATGTCAATAAGCGTGCCGTCGGGGACCTTGATGTAATTAAGCTCCACAGCCTTTGCGATAGCGGTGGACATGCTTCTTCCCGATACGGCGACGTGCCTTCCCCGCTTGACAGCCTCGTCTATAATCTGCTGTATCCTGTGTATATTGCTGGAGAAGGTGGCGATAATAATGCGCTTGCCCTCCGCAGAGCCGAAAAGGCTTTTGAAGCTTTCGCCGACACTGCGCTCGCTCTTGGTATAGCCGGGACGCTCAACGTTGGTGCTTTCGCTCATGAGTGCCAGAACGCCTCTGTTGCCAAGCTCGCCGAAGCGCGCAAGGTCGATGATGCCGCCCTCGATGGGGGTGTAGTCCACCTTAAAGTCGCCCGTATGAACGATAACGCCTGCGGGCGTGTGTATAGCCAGAGCGCAGGAGTCGGGGATGGAGTGGTTGACTCTTATGAACTCAACCGACATACAGCCCATCCTTACGTTCTGACGAGGCTCAACGACATTGAGGGATGCCTGCGAAAGAAGACCATGCTCCTTAAGCTTTCCCTCCACAAGCCCCAGCGTCAGGCGTGTGCCGTAAATCGGGACGTTCACCTTCTTGAGCAGATAGGGCAGCGCACCGATATGATCCTCGTGTCCGTGCGTTATGACAATGCCTCTGAAGCGATCCTTGTTCTTTTCGAGGTAGGTGAAATCCGGAACGACAAGGTCAACGCCCGGCATTTCCTCGTCCGGAAACGCAAGCCCGCAGTCCACGATGAACATATCGTTGCTGCATTCATAAACATAAAGATTCTTTCCGATTTCGTTCAGACCGCCAAGGGCAATAAACCTAACGGGGGCATAGCGCACCTCACGGGGCTGCTGCTTTCTCTGCGGCTTCTGAGGGGGACGGGAATCCCGCTGCTCCCTCTGGACGAGAACCTTTTCCTCCGACTTCTGCGGCTGGGTAAAGCCGCCTTTGCGGTATTTTTTTACGGGGATTCCCGAGCTTACGCTCTGAAAAGCGTTGGTTTGGGTTTTCCTGCGAAAATCACGGGACTCACGCAGCTCTCTCTGCTCGGTTCGGGATGTATCCCTGCCCTTCTTGGAGGCTATATTTTCTGTTTCTGTCAAAAGCTTATTGTTGGTTAATAATCCCATCAAAAATTTCCTTTCTCTTTTTGCCGTAATCCGCAAATGATATTTTGTGAAACGTATGTACCGAAGGCAATTCCTTATAACAAATATCCATAAAAAGGAACGCCGACAAGAGCTTCTTCTCCGAAAGAGAAGCCTTGCAATATTTTTCAAAAGTGCGTCTATACAGTTTACGCCCTGCCGCCTATACGGTTTATCCCGTCTTTAAGCGCAGCAATGCGCCCTCGGACATAGCTGTCCCGCAGATATTCCAGCAACAGAGTACGCAAAGCGGACGGACGATATGTACACGATATATGCAATGAGTACGGTCTGCAAGCCGTATGGCGGCTTCGCTTGGGAGATGATAATGGATAGACTGTCGGCGAGACCGCACAAAATGCGGCATTGCCGTAACCGTACTCCGACAGACCCCCTCGGCGAATGAAACCGTGGTATCGGGTGCTGCCGTAAAGCTGTGTCGAAACCTGACAAAACGTTCCGACAATTTTTACCGATGGAACAAAAAAGTATATATCACATCAAAAAAATATATCCGAAATTCATTTTGAGCCATACCGTAAGGCTCGTTTAACCGCAAAATTTATACAATGCAGTCTTTATGCGGCAATGGCAGTAATTACGCCATATTTGAATGGTACTCATACAATTATACCTCTTAGCGTTCAAATTGTCAAGTGGTTTCATTGCTTTTCACTTTAAACTGAGTCTTTGCATCAAGGCGTTGACGCAGACCTCAAAAAACCTTTTCGGGAACAATTGTGCGGCTTGTAATTTCCTATGATATTCCCCCCGAAAACTGCAAATAGTAATTTTGCGGCGGAGCTTCCTCCGCAGCGAAAGGGTCAGCGTCACACAAGCCGTACAGCCCCGCCGCAGTACGCTCGGCACGGTATCGTTTTGATACGAAGGGCTTTGCGCTTACCCGCAATCAAACCGAAAGGCGGAATCGCAATGTGCGATATTGATATATATGATTAAATCAGTAAGGTTCAGGCGCAGCTTCGACAGGCTGCCAAAATTGCTTTTTCGGGCAATGCTCGTGCCGCTGGCAATCCTGACAGCGGTTTTTGGATATTATTATGCCGCCCTGCCTGTCGGTATAAGCATAGAGGAAAACACATCCTTTTACGGCGGCAGCTTTTCTGTGGCGGAGCTTCGCCGAACAGATAACGGCTACAGCTATTACCTCGGCGCAATACCCATCAAAACGGCGGACGTAAGCGCACAAGCCCGCCCGATGGTTATCCCATGCGGAACGCCGTTCGGAATAAAGCTAAAATCCGACGGCGTTATGGTCGTAAAGGTTGGCAGCCGCTCACCCGCAGAGGAAAGCGGGATAAAGACGGGCGATGTCATCACGCAGATAAACGGCAGGCAGATAACCTCTAACGATGATATAAGCCAAGCCATACAGCTATGCGGAGACAGTGCCGAAATCATCCTCAGCCGAAGCGACAGCGTAATCTGCATAAGCTGCACCCCGAGGGAGGACGAGAACGGAACGCTTAAAATCGGCGCATGGGTAAGGGACAGTGCGGCGGGAATCGGAACGCTTACGTTCTGCGACCCCGAGAACGGGCTTTTCGGCGGCTTGGGTCACGCCGTAAGCGACATCACAACGGGGCAGACCGTTCCTCTGT
>X287_Common_Brushtail__coassemble_237_pt1 | contig 10975 bp, 8 predicted proteins | sample X287_Common_Brushtail__metabat2_high_PE_016 | metagenome-assembled genome bin X287_Common_Brushtail | reverse complement strand
GAGGACATCACCGCCCCCGTTACCTCATCGGGCTTATGCCCGTAAGGGTTTAGTATCTCTGAAAGCATAACCGCATATTGATCCTCCATGCGGAACTGGTCGGTGGATATCCTAGATTCAAACGCCAATTTATCCTTTTCATCAAATCCGCCGATGACGGTATTTGTGTTTCCGACATCAATCGCAAGTATCATAAGTAAAATCTCCTCGGTTTGCCCTTAGTTCATGTATTCTCCGCTGTATTCAAGCATTGTGACACTTTCAACGCCTTCTATTTCGTTGAAGCGGCTCACATAGCTTACATCGTTGTTCTTTATTTTAACCTCGATGGTAAGCTCTATGCGGTCGCCCGTCTGAGTTTTGTTTTTGAGCTTGTATTTCATGTTTCCGAGCAGCCCGTTTATGTTCATCTCATCCTTTGCGCCATAGCGAACGATAAGAAGATAGCTTTTCTTTTCCTTCTTGAAAATGGTAAGCAGGATGTAGATGACGGCGATGATTATTGTTCCCAGAAGGGCGACCCAGTAGAGCTGCGCTCCTGCGGTTATTCCTGCGGCAATCCCCCAGAACAGGAATCCTATGTCCAGCGGGTCCTTCACCGCCGCACGGAAGCGGACGATGGAAAGCGCACCCACCATTCCGAGAGAAAGCACGATATTTGCGCTTATCGTCATGATAATGAATGCGGTAACAACCGTTACAAGAACCAGCAGGATGTTGAAGTTGTCAGAGTAAACTACGCCCCTGTAAAAGAAGCGGTATGTAAGATAAACTATTGCGCCGCAGACCGTTGCGGTAAGAAGCGTTGCAATAATCGTGCCGACGGTGAGATTGGCAAGCTGTGTCGTGAAATCAAAGCCGCTCAGCACCGATGATGCGCTGTTGATAAAATCAGAAACCATGTGCCTTTACCTCCGTTGTTTTGTCGCAGCATATTATGTATTTCGATACCGACTGCCTCGGAGCGTTAAGCCCGTGCAGGGCAGCCTGTATACTTTCGGGAATATAGCTGTCGAATTTTACTTCAAGTATAATTTCATTCGGATATATCGGAGAGAAAAAGGCATTCTCGTCAAACATATCAAGAGTATTATAGCAGGTCGAGAGCTTTTTGTCAAACGTAATCCGAACATTACCAAAGGGATAGACGAGAGCCTCTCGGCGGTAATCCACGATAACTCTCGGTTTTAATTTCGATATTATATCCGAGCGGTAATATTCGCCGAAAGCGTCCTCGTCGCCCTCGCTGTCCCTCATGAAGGAGCTGTCCCCGCTCAGAAGAAGGGAGTATTGCTCCGAGGTAAGGGGCTTTGTTATCTTGGATACGTAATCCCCATCCTTGTGCTTTATCTCAAGCGAAGCGGCGGCGGGGCGGAGGTCATAGGTGCGGATTCTGAATTTCTTTCGCTGCTCCACGCCGTTTATTTTATCGAGGTAGCCGCTGCCGTAGATGTCCTCAAAATACAGGCTTGTCACTCGGTACTCTCCGTTTATCCCGTTCGGGTCGGGCGAGGTAAGCGGCAGGAGCCTTGCCCGAAGGATTCTGTATGTCCCCTCGTCGATGATAAACTTAAGCTCGTGCCGAAGCCTGCGTCCCTCGCAGGAGAATATCCGCACGGGCGTTTTCTTGTCCGCCCTTACCGCACGGCGCAGATGAAGCATAGCCGCACTCCCTTTCTAAAATCAAATATCAGCCGCCCGCAGAAACCACGGACAGCCTCCCGTCCTTCACCCCGACGCTTATCGTATCGCCCTGACGAACCTTATCCGCAAGGATTTCTCTTGCAATAAGCGTTTCGAGGTTGCGCTGCATATACCGCTTGAGCGGACGTGCGCCGAAATTCGGGTCGTAGCTTTCGTCGGCGATAAGCTGCTTTGCCTCGGCGGTTATTTCAAGGGTCAGCTGCTTATCCTTCAGCCGCTTTGCAAGATCCGCCGTCTGAAGGTCGATTATGCCGAATATCTCGTCCTTGGTGAGCGGCTTGTAGAATACGACCTCATCGAGTCGGTTGAGGAATTCGGGGCGGAAGCTGCTCTTGAGGAGCTTTTCAACGCTGTCCCTTGCCTGCTGTGAAATCTGACCGTTCGAGTCGATTCCTTCGAGGATATATTGCGAGCCGAGGTTGGAGGTGAGTATGATAATCGTATTCTTGAAATCAACCACACGCCCTTGGCTGTCCGTTACTCTGCCGTCGTCGAGAATTTGCAGAAGGACATTGAACACATCGGGATGCGCCTTTTCCACCTCGTCGAAAAGCACGACAGAATACGGCTTCCTGCGGACAGCCTCCGTGAGCTGTCCCCCCTCCTCATAGCCGACATATCCGGGAGGCGCTCCGATGAGTCGGGACACATTGTGCTTTTCCATATACTCGCTCATGTCAATGCGGATTATGTTATGCTCGTCGTCGAAAAGCGATTCCGCAAGGGCCTTTGCAAGCTCCGTCTTGCCAACGCCTGTCGGTCCTAGGAACAGGAACGAGCCTAACGGCTTGCGTGGGTCGTTTATTCCGGCACGGGAGCGCATTATGGCTTCTGTTACACGGCTTTCCGCCTCGTCCTGCCCCATCACACGTCTATGGAGCGTTTCTCCGAGGCTCAGTATCTTCTCACGCTCCCCCTCTACCAGCTTCGCCACGGGGATTCCCGTCCAGCGGGCTACGATTCTGGCTATTTACTCATCGCTTACCTTATCCCGCAAAAGCGAATCGCTTTTAGCCTGCTCCGCAAGCTCCTCCTGCTGCTGAAGCTCCGCCTGAAGCTTCGGGAGTCGTCCGTATTGAAGCTCGGCGGCCTTGTTGAGGTTGTAGTCAAGCTTGGCTTTTTCTATCTCGGCGTTTGTCGTTTCGATTTCACGGCGAAGCTCCTGAACCTTTGTGATGGAGGTTTTCTCGTTTTCCCATCTCGCCTTCATTTCGGCGAAGCGTTCCCGCTTTTCGGCAAGCTCCTTCTGGATATCCGCAAGATGCTCCTGAGAGAGCTTATCCGTTTCCTTTTTAAGGGCAGCCTCCTCTATCTCAAGCTGCATAATGCTCCTCGAAATCTGATCCAGCTCGGACGGCATGGAATCCATTTCCGTCCTTATCATGGCGCACGCCTCGTCTATAAGGTCTATCGCCTTGTCGGGGAGAAACCTGTCGGTGATATATCTGTTTGAGAGGGTTGCGGCGGCGATGATGGCGTTGTCGTGGATTTTTACGCCATGGAATACCTCGTATCGCTCCTTAAGCCCACGAAGGATGGAAATCGTATCCTCGACCGTCGGCTCGTCCACAAGCACCGTCTGGAATCGGCGTTCCAAGGCGGGGTCTTTCTCAATATACTTGCTGTATTCGTCAAGGGTAGTAGCGCCGATACAATGCAGCTCGCCCCTTGCAAGCATGGGCTTGAGGAGATTTCCCGCATCCATTGCGCCGCTTGTCTTGCCTGCGCCGACAATAAGGTGGATTTCGTCTATGAACAGGATTATCCTGCCCTCGCTCTTTTTCACCTCGTTCAGGACGGCTTTAAGACGCTCCTCAAATTCGCCTTGGTACTTTGCGCCGGCGATCAATGCGCCCATATCCAGAGAGAAAAGCTTTCTGTCCTTAAGGTTCGAGGGCACGTCCCCCCGAACGATACGCAGTGCAAGCCCCTCTGCGATGGCGGTTTTCCCGACGCCCGGCTCGCCGATAAGGCAGGGGTTGTTTTTCGTCTTTCTGGAAAGTATGCGTATTACGTTGCGGATTTCGGTGTCACGCCCGATGACGGGGTCGAGCTTGTTCTGCCGTGCAAGCTCCACTAGATCCTGACCGTATTTTTTAAGCACGTCATAGGTTTCCTCGGGCGTTTGGCTTGTCACACGCTGGTTTCCTCGTATTTCGGACAGAGCCTTGAGGGTCTTCCCCTTGTCGACGCCGAAGCTTTTGAATATGCCGGCAGTTCCGCTGTCGGGCTTTTCGATAAGGGCGATAAACAGATGCTCCACCGAAACATACTCGTCCTTCATGCGCTCCGCTTGGCTTTCCGCCTCGGTGAACGCCTTGTCGAGGTCGGGGGAGATGTAGATTTTGCCCGCTTCCCTGCCGCTGCCGCTGACTCTCGGCATACCCTCTACGAACTTAAGGGCAGCCGCCTTTACTGCGCTTGCGTCTATGCCCATTTTTGTAAGAAGCTGCGGAATAAGCCCGCCGTCATCGGACAGCAGCGCATACAGCAGGTGCTCCTGCTCGACGCAGTTGTTCTGATAGCTCAGGGATAAATCCTGCGCCGCCTGAACCGCTTCTGCTGATTTTTGCGTAAGCTTGTTTGGATTCACAAAAATTACCTCCTTCAGAGATACCATTACATTAAATAGTTAAATAGCGCAATATCCCGTGATATTGCCCATACGATAATTGTACCACAATTGCGAGGATTTATCAAGTAGCGGAGCGGTTTTTTAAAACCTCTTGACAAATACCCCGTATGGGTATATAATGTTCCTGTGATATACCCCGTGGGGGTATTCTCTTGAAGGAGGAGCTATGGTGAACGAAAACGAATGCTGCCGCAAGAAAAAGGAGCGCAGCCCGCAGGAGCAAAAGCGTCTTATAAACCGCCTCAACCGCATTTGCGGTCAGGTCAACGGGATAAGGAGCATGGTGGAAAACGATGCCTACTGCACCGATATTCTTGTGCAGGTGTCTGCGATAAACGCCGCACTAAATTCCTTTAACAAGGAGCTTCTTTCCGAGCATATCCGAACCTGTGTTGCGGATAATATAAGAAGCGGGAATGACGATGTGATTGATGAGCTTGTGGAAACCCTCCGCAGGCTGATGAAATAGGAGGCGAGGTCTTGAAGCAATATAACGTTACGGGAATGAGCTGTGCGGCTTGCAGCGCAAGGGTCGAAAAGGCTGTCGGGGCTGTCGAGGGGGTTACGTCCTGCTCGGTAAGCCTTCTGACAAATTCCATGGGCGTAGAGGGCGACGCATCGGAGGAGGCGGTTATCGCCGCCGTTACCGCCGCAGGCTACGGCGCATCCCTCAAAGGGGGCGTAAAATCATCCTCGGCGGGAGAGGGCGAGGATGCCCTTACGGATAAGGAAACGCCGAAAATGAAAAGGCGGCTGTTCTGGTCGCTGGGGTTTCTGGCGGTGCTGATGTATATCTCTATGGGGGCGATGATGTGGGGCTGGCCGCTGCCGCCGTTCCTTGAGGAGGATCACGTTGCGATGGCTCTGGCGCAGCTTCTGCTTACGACAGCCATCATGGTGATAAACCAAAGGTTTTTTGTCAGCGGCTTTAAGGGGCTTATACACCGTGCGCCGAACATGGACACTCTTGTCGCCATGGGAAGTGCGGCGGCATACGGCTACAGCGTGTATGCAACCTTCATGATGTCCGGAGCCTCGGTAAGCGGGGATCACGAGGCGGTCATGACATATATGCACGAGCTGTATTTTGAGTCCGCCGGTATGATATTGACGCTTATTACTCTCGGAAAGCTGCTTGAAGCGTATTCCAAGGGCAGGACGACCGATGCGCTTAAGGGGCTTATGCGGCTTGCCCCGAAAACGGCGAATATCGTAAGGGACGGCGGCGAGGTCACTGTCCCCATCGAGCAGGTGAAAATCGGTGATATTTTTGCGGTTCGCCCGGGCGAGAGCGTTCCGACGGACGGCGTGGTAACCGAGGGCGCAACGGCGGTTGACGAAAGCGCATTGACTGGCGAGAGCATTCCCGTAGACAAGATAGTCGGGGACGAGGTGTCCGCCGCAACGATAAACCGTTCGGGGTATGTCCGCTGCCGTGCGACCCGTGTCGGCGAGGATACAACTCTGTCGCAGATAATCCGAATGGTAAGCGATGCCGCCGCAACCAAAGCGCCCATCGCAAAGATAGCGGACAGGGTTTCGGGCGTTTTCGTGCCGCTCGTTATCGGGATTGCGCTGGTGACGATTGCGGTGTGGCTTATTGTCGGGGAAACGGCTGCGTTTGCGCTTGAGCGGGGAATATCGGTGCTTGTCATCTCCTGCCCGTGCGCTCTGGGGCTTGCGACTCCTGTCGCCATAATGGTGGGCAGCGGCTTGGGCGCAAAGCACGGCATCCTGTTCAAGACGGCGGTATCGCTTGAGGAAACGGGAAAGGCGGAGATAGTTGTCCTCGACAAGACGGGGACAATCACCAAGGGCGAGCCGGAGGTTACCGACATTATCCCTGCCGAGGGAATATCCCGTGACGACCTTCTCAACACGGCTTGCTCCCTCGAGAGCGCAAGTGAGCATCCGCTTGCCCGTGCGCTTGTACGGTACGGCGGCGAGCATGGCGCAGCCGTTTCGCAGGTAAGTGCCTTTGAAGCCCTTCGGGGAAGCGGTCTTTCCGCAGAGCTTAACGGCGAAAAGCACATCGCAGGCAACCTTCGTCTTGCGGAGACCTATTGCGATATCCCCGACGAGATGAGGCGGGAGGCTATGCGGTTATCCGCAGAGGGGAAAACGCCGATGTTCTTTTGCAGAAGCAAGCGGCTTGTCGGCGTTATCGCCGTTGCCGATGCCATCCGTGAGGACAGTGCCGAAGCCGTTCGCCAGCTTAAGAGGATGGGCGTACGCACCGTTATGCTTACGGGCGATAACGAGCGCACCGCCGCCGCCATAGGAAGGCTTGCGGGGGTTGACGAGGTCATAGCGGGGGTTCTCCCCGACGGCAAGGAGGCGGTAATACGCCGCCTTAAGGCTCAGGGGCGAACCGTCATGGTCGGGGACGGGATAAACGATGCTCCTGCCCTCACCCGTGCGGATATAGGCATAGCCATCGGCGCAGGCGCAGACGTTGCGATAGACGCCGCAGACGTTGTGCTTATGAAGTCAAGGCTTCTGGATGTTCCTGCGGCGATACGGCTTAGTAGAAGAACCCTCCGAAGCATACGGCAGAACCTGTTCTGGGCGTTTATCTACAATGTCATCGGCATACCGCTTGCGGCGGGCGTGTGGATAGGCTTGTTCGGATGGCGGCTGAGTCCTATGTTCGGGGCGGCGGCGATGAGCCTGTCAAGCTTCTGCGTGGTGACGAATGCGCTGCGGCTGAATTTCGTGAAAATATTCGACCCAAAGCACGACCATGCCATAAGGCGCAGACACGGCGCAGGCGTTAATACTGCCGCGGAAATAACGGCGGCTGACAATAATAAGGAGGAAAAGACAATGGAAATCACAATGAAAATCGAGGGCATGATGTGCGCTCACTGCGAGGCTGCCGTAAAGAAGGCGCTCGAGGCTGTTCCGAACGTTACGGAGGCTGTCGTAAGCCATACGGACGGCACGGCTGTCGTAAAGCTCTCCGCCGAAACGGATTACGAGGTCCTCAAAAAGGCGGTAGAGGACAAGGACTACAGGGTTGTGGGCTGACGTATGTCGGGAGAACCTCTGCGCATTGCGCAGATACTCGGAAAAATGAACGGCGGCGGCGTGGAGCAGGCGGTCATGAACTACTACAGTGCCATAGACAGGGATAGGATACAGTTTGACTTTTTCCTGTTCAAAGGCTCACGGCGTGTGCCGATTGAAGAAATCAAGGGCTGCGGCGGGAGAATATATGCGCTGTGCGGCTTCAGGCATCCGTTTCGGTATGTGAGAACGCTGTCGGCACTGCTTAAGGAGAATGGGTACAGGGTTGTGCATTGCCACCTCGGAACGCTGTCGTTTCTTCCGCTGCTTGCGGCGAAGAGGGCGGGCGTTCCCGTGCGCATTCTTCATAACCATAGCACCGCAGGCGGCGGCAGAGAGCTTGTGAGGAATGCGGCGAAGGTGCTTCTGAAGCCGTGGGCGAAGCTGTTCGCAACGGACTTTCTCGCCTGCTCGGAATATGCGGCGCATTGGATGTATGGCAAAATACCCGTCTGCGGGCTTGACGACTTTAGCGCACCGCACGGGTCTGTAAGGATTATGAACAACGCCATAGACACGAATGCGTTCCGCTTTGACAGGCATCGTCGCAGGGATGTCCGCCGTGAGCTTGGCATAGCGATAAAGACGCTTGTGTTCGGTCATGTCGGCCGCTTCTGCCCGCAGAAGAACCAGCAGTTTCTCATCGATATTTTTATCGAGATACTTAAAATTCACGGCGACTCCCGCCTTGTTCTTGTCGGCGAGGGCAGCGATAAGGAGCTTATAAAAGCCCGTGTCATTTCTGCGGGGATTTCGGACAAGGTTATATTTACGGGTCAGCGTTCCGATACCGCCGCACTTTACAGCGCATTCGACTGCTTTTTGCTTCCGTCGCAGTACGAGGGGCTGCCCGTTGTGGGGGTAGAGGCGCAATGCTCCGGACTTCCCTGCCTTTTTTCGGATAGGGTGACAAGGGAAGCTAAGCTTACCGAAAACGCACATTTCCTTTCGCTCAAATCCCCCGCCGCCGACTGGGCGTGCGCCGCAGAAGCCCTCGCAAGGCTTGAACGCAATGACACATCCGAGCAGACCGCCGAGGCGGGCTTTGACATCCTTTCGCAGGGAAAGCGGCTGGAGCGGTTCTATCTCTCGAAGCAATCGGACGGATAAAATTCGCCGCAGGCAAATTGCTTTACATAAAAATCGAAGCCGTGAGCTTATCACGGCTTCGATTTTTCTATTCGTATTTCGGGAGCGCATACTTGCTTTTATAGACGTTGAACTCATCCATAAAGTCGGATTTTTCAAGCTTTTTAAGCTCGTTCATATACTCGTGGGTGTCCATGCTGTTCTCCTTGATCTGGATAAGGCAGACGGCGATATTGGAGCAGTGGTCGGATACTCTCTCGAAATTCGTCAGAAGATCCTGTAGGATAAACCCAAGCTCGATGGTGCATATTCCGCTTCTAAGACGCTCTATGTGTCGGGATTTGAGATCGCTTCGCAGCTGGTCGATAACATCCTCGAGCGGCTCAACATCCTTCGCCAGCGCAACATCTCCGCTCATAAAGGCGTTTATCGACATGTTGAGTATCTCCGTCACAGCCTTTATCATTATCTTGACCTCTTCGAGAGCCTGCGCCGAGAACTTGATTTTCTTGCCGTGCATTTCCCCTGCGGCTTCGCTTATGTTCACCGCATGGTCGGAAATCCGCTCCAGATCCCCGATGGTGTGCAGAAGGCTTGTGACAACCTGACTGTCCGCAACGGACAGATCCTTAGAGCCGATTTTGAGGATATACGAGCCTATTTTATCCTCGTAAATATCTATGGTGTTTTCGTTATCGAGTATTTCCTGAGCCTTTTTCTGGTCAAATTCCGTCACAAGCTCCATTGACATCAAAAGCGTACTTCTCGTAAGCTCCGCCATTTTGTACGCAAGGTTTCTGCACTGCTCTATAGCGACGGAGGGAGTGTTGAGGAAACGCTCGTCCATCATTGGCATCTCCGCCTTTGCCTCATCGGGCTTGTCACGTATGGTAAGGCAGGCGAGCTTTTCAAGCTGCTTTGTGAAGGGCAGGAATACCGCCGTTGCAAGCAGGTTGAACGCCGTATGGATAACGGCTATTCCTACGGAATTTATCGACTCGTTCATGAACGTGAAATCCACGAACGCATTTACAAGGTAGAATATCGCAAGGAACACCACCGTGCCGATGACGTTGAAATAAAGGTGAACTATCGCTACACGCTTCGCCGACTTGCTTGCCCCTATGGAGGAAATCAGGGCGGTGACGCATGAGCCGATATTCTGTCCGAGAAGAATAGGCGTGGCGATGGAATAGGTTATTTGTCCTGTGGACTGCGCTACGGACTGCAATATACCGATGGACACGGACGAGGACTGAAGGACGGCGGTGATGACCGCACCGACGATAACGCCAAGCACGGGATTAGAGAACATCGTGATAATGCTTCTGAAGCCTTCGTTTTCGCTTAATCCCTCCGCCGCCGATGACATCATCGTCATGCCGAACATAAGCACCGAAAATCCGAGAAGCACCCCGCCTGTCGTTTTCTTTTTATCGGATTTCGTGAACATAAGCAAAATTACGCCGATAACCGCAAGGATGGGAGTGAAGGTTGAGGGCTTGAGGAGATTAAGAAGGCTAAAGCTCTCCGTGCCGTCTATCGCCTGAAGCGAGAGAAGCCAGCCGGTAGCCGTTGTTCCGATATTTGCGCCCATGATAACGCCGATTGCCTGTGAGAGCTTCATAAGTCCGGAATTTACGAAGCCTATCATCATGACGGTTGTCGCCGCAGAGGATTGTATCGCGGCGGTAACTCCTGCGCCGAGGATAACGCCCTTTATCGGGCTTGAGGTGACCTTTTCGAGCCAATGCTCCAGCCGTCCGCCCGCAAGCTTTTCGAGCGAACCGCTCAGCGTATGCATACCAAAAAGAAACAGGGCAAGACCGCCGATCATTGTCAGCACATCATCAATACTCATGTTCGTTCTCCTGTGTTTTTTGACAATGCCGCACATTCCTGCCGGCAATGTTGGGCGGAATTCTTTGCCGCCGCATAATCATTTCACTTTTTATGTACAAGTATATTATACAGAACTTTTGTGAAAATGTATAGTAGATTTGATGAGTTTTTTATATATTCTTTACTTTTGACGAGTTTTCTATCATAATTTGACATAATAATTGTGTTTTCGCACAAAGCAGTCAATTTTCTCTTAGGGTATTAAAACAAAAAAGAGAGCCGCCGCATCATGCGGCAGCCCTATGGTATTACAGGTATTACACAGATTTATTGCATTACTTTGCGGCTTTGCCTCTTGGCATTAGTACATTCCGCCCATGCCGCCTGCGGGAGCTGCGGCTGCGGGAGCTTCCTCGGGCTGGTCGGCAACGAGGGACTCTGTCGTGAGAACCATTTCCGCAACGGAAGCGGCGTTCTGCAATGCGGAGCGTGTAACCTTTGCGGGGTCAACAATGCCCATCTTTATCATATCGCCGTAGGTTTCCGTATATGCGTCAAAGCCGAAGCCGACCGTATTCTGGCGGTTATTGGTGTCGATTATGACAGAGCCTTCAAGACCTGCATTCCGCGCAATCT
>X287_Common_Brushtail__coassemble_232_pt1 | contig 11119 bp, 9 predicted proteins | sample X287_Common_Brushtail__metabat2_high_PE_016 | metagenome-assembled genome bin X287_Common_Brushtail | reverse complement strand
TTTTGATTTTCTCATGATTATATTATATCACATTCTGCGCATTTTGTCCAGACCTCAGCAAAAAACCTGCCGCATATCGGCGGCAGGCGTAGCATTACGTTGTCAGAACAGCCCCTTGTACCTTTCCATAAACTCCTCGCCGTAAAGCTTGGGGTAGTATCCGAAAACAAGGTCGTAGAACTGCCCGTCGGACAGAGCGGAGAACTCCCCGAACAAAAAGCTCGGATAGCTTTTCATCGCATCGCACATAGACCGTGCCTTGTCCGCATCCCCCGAAACAAGCTCTGCGCAAATCCTGTCGTTGCCGTAAATTATCGCAGGGATATGCTTCAAAGCCTTCTCATAGTCATAATCAAGCACGGGATAAATCCTCGCAAGGTACGGCTTTATCGATGGGTAAAAGGGCTTGTTGCGCCCTTTGATTTCACGCTTAAGCGTTCCCATGAGCCTTCCGAGCGGCTTCTCGCCGTTCCCCGCATGGGACATTGCCGCCGAAAGGCTGTCCAAAAGCGCCGCCGCATTCAAGAGCGCATCCTCCTTAAAAACGGCGGCATACGCCTCCTTTGAAATCATAAGCACCCGTGCAAGCGCATTCTTTTCCGTCATAGCTAAACACTCCCGTGCCGTGTCGGCACTGACAAATCATCCTTACATCCGACAAAATCCGCTTCGCCGCCCGATTTATGCCGCCGCTTAAACAAACAGTCCCATAATATCTTCATGGGACTGCCTGCATATTTCAAAAGGACTGCGGCACATCTGTGCCATAATAGGGTCAGCTTCTGCCTTGGGGCGACTCTCGCCATGGGCAGCTTCTGCCATGGGGGCGACTTTCGCCTTACTGGTCGTCAGGCACAAGCACGGAATAATTGCCCTCATCCCTGCGATAAACCACGTTTACGATACCCGTATCCGCATTCTTGAACATGAAGAACGTATGGTCAAGCAGGTTCATCTGGAGAATCGCTTCATCCACCGTCATCGGACGCATAGCAAACTTCTTGTAGCGGATAACCTCGTACTCGGATTCCTCCGGCTCTGGCGCAAGCCCGACAAACGCATCCGCACGAAGGCTCTTCTCAACCTTCGTCTTCTGCTTTCTTATCTGACGTATAATGCGGTCTACCGTAACGTCAAGGGCATCGTTCTTGTCCTTGGCGGTCTGCTCGGCACGGTATATAATGCCGTTGTACTTTACCGTAAGCTCAAGGATAATCATGTCACGGCGCTCGGCGAGGGTAATCTTCGCCTCCGCCTCCTCAGGGAAGAAGCGGTCAAGCTTGTTGTTAAGCTTCTGCTCCGCATAGTCGGTAAAGGACTGGGATATGTTCATTTTTTTGGCGGTTATGGTAACCTTCATGGGATCATTCCTTCCGTTATTATTTTGTGGGCAGCTACATACGGACATCGACCTTTTCAAAGACCCGCTCTATGTAGAGCGTCCGTAGTCGCCCGCAGATTTCGCACAGCGCAAAGGCAGGCCCGCACCGGATCCCGCATTGTCAGGCGAAACACGTATGCGCAGTGCCTAAGCCGCCCGTTGCCTTAAGGCTGCGGCATATCATGTGCGCTGTCGTAATCGTGCTTTTATTGTAACATATTTATAAAAAAAATGCAAGGGGGTGAATAAAATTTGTGCAGCACCGCATACAAGCCCCGCCCCAATGCGCCGCTTGTACACCCCGCTGCACAAGAAGCCGCCGAAATCACAGATCAACTGCGAACGGCTTTCTGTTCCTGAAGATATTGTAGTGCGTGAAACCTGCCGCCGCAAGGACATCGCCCGCCGTGCCGAAGCCGTAGGCGATATGCTCCGCCCTATGCCCGTCCGAGCCTACGGTTATTATCTCGCCGCCAAGCTCACGGTATCGCTTAAGCAGGTCGGGATGCGGATGACACCACCCAAGCCCGTACTTTAGTCCTGCGGTGTTCAGCTCTATCCCCTTCCCCATGCCTATAAGCCTTTTTAGTATCTCCTCCGTTATCTCTCGGAAATCGGACGGAGCATAGCTTTTTTCTGAGGAATACCTTACCACATAGTCAAGATGCCCGTAAACATCAAAATCGTCATACGCCGAGATGTTCGCAAGTATGCTTTCAAAGTACCGCAGAATCCCGTTGTGATCGCCGTGCTCTGCGAAATATTGCGGATAATACGGGTCAATTCCGTCAACAAGATGCGACGAGCCGATAACAAAGTCGAAGCTCTGCCCGCCGATGTACTCCCGAAGCCTTGGCGCAAGATAATCCATAAGCCCAAGCTCCACCCCGAAAAGTATCTCAAGCCTTCCCGAATAAAGCTCACGCACCCGCTCAAGCTCAGCCTTGTAGGCGGCAGTATCGAGGATGAACTCCCCGTTCGGGTAGTCGAAATCCATATGCTCCGTAACGCACAGCGTTTTAAGCCCCTTTTCCATCGCCGAGTGCGCAATGCTCTCCAGCGGCTCATCGCTGTCCGTCGAAAAGGACGAATGCGTATGAAGGTCAGCTTTAATCATCCTCCCGCCTCCTTAGGGTCATCCTTTTCGTCAGGCGAGGACCTTCTGCCCTTCCACATTCCGTAATACGCCTTTATATAAAGCATAAATGCAAGCAGCGTAAACCCGAGCATAACGCACACCATTACCGCCGCCGCACTATTGCTCATCATCGGTGAGCCCAGAAGGACAATGACAAGCACATAGAACACTATCGTTGCAAGCTTTCCGAACCACCTCGCCCCGCCGAGATCCTGCCCCTTTTTCAGGAACAGCACCCCCATAATAAGCAGCGTGATTTCCTTTACGACAATAAGCGCCAGCAATGCGGCGATAAGCCCCCAGATTTCCCTGTATCGGAACACAAGGCACACCACCACCGCCGCCTGAGTAAGCTTATCCGCAAAGGGGTCAAGCACCTTTCCAAGGTCGGTTATCATATTGAATTTTCGTGCGATAAATCCGTCCGCCGCATCGGTAAGCCCTGAGATTATGACGATGACTGCGGCGATGACATATCCGCTCGCTTCCTCTCCTAGGTCAATGCTGTATTTTATCTCGCCGTTTTCCCATAGAAATACCACCACGAACACGGGAATAAGCAGAATGCGAAGCACCGACAGGATGTTCGGGATTTTCGTTATGTTACTTAATTTTATGTTCAAGCTCCAACCTCCCAAAAAGGCTAATCAGCCCCACCGTCCTGCGGCTTCTGCGCCTCAGAACCCTCCGCACCGTTTTCTGCACTGTTATCCGCAGCATTTTCCTCGCCGCCCTCATCGACACCTCCCGTGCCGTTTTCTGCGCTTATTTTCTTTACACGCTCAAGAAGCTGCTCTACATCCTGATGCGTTACCTCACGCTTGGGGGCGTTCTCCTTGGGCTTCGCCCTCATTATCTCCGCCAGAGCCGCTCCCGCAAGCTCCGCCTGAGCCTGCATGCTCTTATCCCTTGCGGCGGCCTTTAACGCCTTTCTTGAGGGACGCTCCTGCTCGACATCCCCGTCCGCAGGCAGGTTCTTATCCATGCGGCGGTTTATCGTGTTAAGCGCACAGCCCGTACCCAAAAGGATAAAGAACACGGGCGCTACGGATACAACCGAGTCGTTGAACATTCCCGCCGTAAGATAACCCACCACGGCAAGCATGACCGATACGCCGAAAATCTGCTCCATTCGGTACTCCCTGCGCAGCGCATAAAGGCGAAGGCTGTCCACAAGATAGAACAGGCATATCCCAAGGAATGCTATCAATGCAATAAGACCGTTCGAGAAGAAAATCTGCAAATACATATTATGCGCCTTATCGACGGTTATATAGAAGCCCTCGTCATATGAATAATATTTCGCAAGGTAATCCGTCTGCGGGAACTCGTATGCGAAGGTATCCGCTCCGTAGCCCGTGATGAGGCAGTTTTTAAGCATTGGTATCGTCCTCGACCAGATATATCCTCTTGACGAGCCTATCCTCTCCTTGCCCTCGAAGCCGATATGCTCGGCGTTTACGGGGGTTACTCTCTCGCCCGTTGTGGGGTCAACAAGGCATATGGTATTCTCTCCGAAGAGCATAAATGTCAATATCGAGGAATCGTCGTCATAGAACCACACGAACAGCGTATCGTCATATTCCAGCAAATCGCTCGAACACAGAAACTCCATCGTCAGCCCGCTGTAACGCTCATCGTTCGGGTTTATCGTGCCGTCAAGATTTTCGTACATCTCGACAGACTCGCCCTCGCTGTCCGTGAAGAGGTACTGCTCGCTCGCACGGTCAAAGGTTATGTTAAGCGTATCGGTCTGTGCGACAAGGGCAAGACTTCCGTCGCTGTTATAGCTTATTTCCCTCAAGGGGAGCGTAGAATAAAGGTCGGTTTCTCCCTCCGCAGGAGCAATAAGCTCAATCACATCGCTGAACAGCGAGGGAATACGCTCGAACAACGCGCCGCCGAGGGCGAAATTCGCCCCCACTGCCGCCACAGCCACTGCGCCCACAACCGACACCGAAGCCTTCCAATGGCTTATTATCACTCTCCAGAAAATAACTATCCCCACGATAATAGCCGCCGCCACCGCAACAATGCCGCTTCTTGCGGTGCTTGCCATAAGAAGGAATATTGCCAGAGCGTCGAACACCGCAAATGCGATTTTATGCGACACCCTCTTATCGAAAATAAGCAGCGTAGTAAACAGCGGCACAATCATGCCCGTAAAGCTGCCCACATAGTTATAGTGGTAGAGTGCGCCGTACACGGAGGTGCTGTAAATGTTTTCGTTAAGCTCTATCATGTCCTTGTAGTCACGGTCGATTACAAGGGTGCTGAGCCAATCTGTCCCGAGGAGGTTGTTTCCCGTGGCTTGGAATATACCGAGCACGGCGTTTACCCCTACGCAAAAGAACAGCGCAAGAATAACATATCGAAAATTCTGGGTGGTTTTGAATGCGTACATCGTAAACAGGAAAAGCACGAAATAGCACGCCGTCGTATAAAATCCCTCCGCACGGTCGTACACGCCGTTAAAGGCGATTTCGGTGTAATTTGAGCAGGCGGCGGAGATAAGTGCCATAACCACATACACCACCGATGCGCCCACATAAACGAGGGAGCGTTTCTCCACCCTCCTGAAAAGGTATACGCAGCAAACCAGCGCAAGCACCAGCATTATCATCGCCAACAGCACCACTGCGAACGCCTTGCATTGCGAGAACACGTCGACATTAAGGTAAACCCCATCGGCGTCTGTTCCCTTGAAGATGCGGTAGGTGTCTATAAGCTCCGACACAACGATTGTAGCGTGCATAAGTATCGGTATCAGCCCCAGCGCAATCACCGCAGGGAAGAATATGGCAAGAGCCGTGTAATCCGTCTTTTTTACGTTTGTCATAGAATATTTCTCCGCTTTGTATTTTTTCTTTTTTCTCGTGGCACTGTGTCCGGTGCTAAGCTTCTCGCTGTTGACAAGCCTGAACACCGTTTTAAGCATTATGGACAGGTCAAGGAAAATCGTCCATGTTTCTATGTATTTTATGTCAAGCTCTATGCGCTTGTCTATCGAGGTGTCTCCCCTATAGCCGTTTATTTGCGCCAAGCCCGTCATTCCCGGCTTTACCTGATGCTTTATCATATACATCGGCACCTTGTCCTTGAAGGTGTTGACAAGATACGGTATCTCTGGTCGAGGACCTACAAGGCTCATATCGCCCTTGAGGACGTTGAAAAGCTGCGGCAGCTCATCAATTGAGAACTTTCGCATAAATGCGCCGAAACGGGTTTTCCGAGGGTCGTCGTCCGTGCTCCATGCGGTATCGGACGAGTCGTTGTCACGCATGGATTTGAGCTTATACATGGTGAATATCCTTTTATTAAGCCCCACTCGCTGCTGCTTGAAAATGACGCTCCCGCCCATGGTTATCTTGATTACCGCCATGCACACAAGCATAATCGGAATCGACGGAATAAGCAGCAAGCATGAGCCGACGATGTCCACTGCCCGCTTGAGGAAAGCGTTGCCTATATTATCGAGCGGGATGCGTCGGATATTCATAAGTGGGATGCCGCCCACGACATCTATAGTCGGGGTTGACGACATATATTTATATATCTGCGGCACAACGGAAATTTTCGTTCCGCTAAGCTCGCACGCCTCTACGATATTGCCAAGCTCGCCCGTTTCGCCCTCATCGAGAGCGCACACCACCTCGTCATAGCTATTCTCCTCAAGCACAGACAAAATATCCCCGAAGCCGCCGAGGTATTGCGCCCGAAGCGTGCCCTCCCTGCCGACATAGCCGACGCACTCAAGCCCGAGGCTCTTGTCCTCCCGTATCGTGCGGAGGTATTGCAAAGCGGCCTCCCCATCGCCTACGACAAGCACATAGCGTTTATTGTATCCGCTCTGGCGGAGCGCACGGAGCGTCTTTCTCATGGCGAAGCGCTTAACCCCGACCAAAATCAGGTCAATCACAAGGAACACAAGCAGCGCCGCTCGTGAGAAATTGAATATATGCACAATGTAGAGCATTGTGAACATAAGTATCCCGTCAGCCAAGGATGCCCAGACCAGCTTGTTAAACTCCTGCGGGAAATTTTTCGTCCTGAACGAATCATACAGACCGATACAGGCGTATGTTATAAGCTGGATAGGGATGTATACAACGGAAATCTTTATATAGTCAACCAGCGGATAGTTCCTGTCGAAATCCAGCAGATTGAACACGAGCATATACGAAACTATCACCGAAAGGACGCTTATGGCTGCGTCCGTAAAGACATTCAGTCGATTAAATAGTTTTTGGTTTTCCTTTATCATTTTTCATATTATCCTCTGCGGCAAAGCCGCTCCCGAATCGGGACAGATTAAGTTCTGACGCTGTCATTCAAAACATTCTGTAATTTATGTTCTTGACAGCAATATTACCTCAAGCTTAGTATAACACATCCGAGTAAGATATGCAACAAAAAAGAATCGAATAAAACGCTTATTTATCTTATTTTGCTAAATTATCCGTGATAATCGTCGTGTTTTTGTGCTGTATGACAATACATACGGAAATATATCCCGCAAAAAATCCCCGATTATTACGGGGATTTCGATGCCTGAGTTACTTCGGGCAGCAGGGCAGGAGCTTTATGCGGCGCCGCCTTTACTTTACATAGTAAACCCAATCGGGCTTTCTGTCCTTTGCTTCGGGCTGCCCATCCTCGGCATAACCGAGAATGCAATGCCCTACGCCCTCGTACTCGCCCTTTATGCCAAGGGAGCGGAGTATCTCCTTGCCCTCCTCGCTGTCGAACTCCTCCTTCGCACGATGAATCCAGCAGCTGTCCACGCCGAGAGAGTGCGCCGCCAGCATAAGGTTTTCCATGACAATGCTGCCGTCATACACCGCCGTCGGGTACTCTCTGTTTGCCAGAACGACAAGCACCACGGGAGCGCCGTAGAACGGGTCCATTCCCTCGCCCCAGCCGCCTACTCTGCGGTTCATATCCGAAAGCTTATCCCGCATTTGCTTGTTTGTAACGGCGAGGATAATAGGCGACTGCTTGTTCATACCTGTCGGAGCAAATGTTCCTGCCCTTACTATCTGTTCGATAAGCTCGTCAGACACCATATCGGGCTTGTATTTCTTTACGCTTCTTCTTGTTATTATGTTGTTCAATACCTCGTTCATGATGGCTCTCCTTTCGTCAATGCCTTTCTTGGCTTGAAGTCAACGCCCCGTTATCTTACGGGCACAGGCGTTTCCTCCAGAATCTTATCCACAATCTGCCCGCTCGAAACGTAAGCCGTCTGCCCCGCCGCAAGGATTATGCGATGCTCCAGAACGGGCTTCGCCACCGCCTTAACATCATCGGGCGTGACAAACGCCCTGTTGTTCATGAGTGCCATTGCCTGCGCCGCCTTGTACATGGCGATAGAGGCACGGGGGCTTGCGCCGAGCTTTATTTCCTGCGCGGTGCGGGTTGCGCCGACAATCATTAGGATATACGCCCGAACCTGTTCGGATGCCTCAACACGGCTTGCCGCCTCTCTCAGCCGCAGAAGCTCGTCAATATCCATCACCGGCTCTACCCTTATTCCCTGCGGCATTTTGTCCAGCATAAGAAGCTCTGCGGCACGGTCGGGATAGCCGATAGAAAGCCGCATAAGAAAGCGATCCAGCTGCGCTTCGGGGAGGTGATACGTGCCGTAGGTTTCTATCGGGTTTTGCGTGGCTATCGTCATGAACGGGCTTGGCAGCTTATGCGTTACGCCGTCAACGGAAATCTGAAGCTCCTCCATCGCTTCGAGGAGCGAGGACTGCACCTTCGGGGAGGTTCTGTTTATCTCGTCCGCAAGCAGAAAGTTACACATCGCCGCACCCGCACGGTACTCGCTCTCGCCCGTTTTTTGGTCGATAACGGTGTACCCGACGACGTCCGACGGCATGAGGTCGGGTGTGAACTGTATCCTCCCGAAGCTTGCGGATACGGAGCGTGCAAGCGTTTCCGCAAGAAGCGTCTTGCCAACCCCCGGAACGTCCTCAATAAGAACGTGCCCGCCCGCAAGCATAGCACAAACAACCTTTTCGATTACGTCACGCTTGCCGATGATGACCCTCTCGATATTAGAAATAAGCAGCTCAATCTTGTCATTCATAACATAGTCCTTGTATATACAGGGCAAGCCCCTTTATTGAAACGGCGCAGCCTTATAATAAGCTGCGCCGCAAAAAATATGCCGTTCTACTGCACTATTAAGAAAGCAGAGAGTGGTCGTCAGAAGCGTCAAAGAGGTGAATCTTGTTCGGGTCTAACGCAAGCTTAACTGTATCCTGAGGACGTGCAGTACATCTTGAGGATACTCTTGCGGTAAGCGGAATGCCCTCGCAGGTGAGATACAGGTATGTTTCCGCACCAAGCATTTCCGTTACGTCAACGGTAGCTTCGATAGTGTTCTTGGAGTTGGAGATGAACATCTCTTCGTCATGAATGTTTTCAGGACGGATACCGAGAACAACTTCCTTATCTACATAGTACTTCAAAGCCTCGTTATCAGCCTTTGCAGCGGGAAGCTCAACATAGAACTTACGGCCTCTGGTGGTCTTTGTATCCTCTGAGCCGAACTCGATTGTGTACTTGCCGTCAACAAGCAGAAGCTTGGAGTTGATGAAGTTCATCTGGGGAGAGCCGATGAAGCCCGCAACGAACTTGTTTACAGGGTTCTCGTAAAGGTTGATAGGAGAATCGATCTGCTGGATGTAGCCATCCTTCATTACAACGATTCTGTCGCCCATCGTCATAGCCTCTGTCTGGTCATGGGTTACGTAGATGAACGTTGTACCGAGCTTCTTATGGAGCTTGGAAAGCTCTGTTCTCATCTGCGCACGGAGCTTTGCGTCAAGGTTGGAAAGCGGCTCGTCAAGAAGGAATACCTGCGGATCACGGACGATCGCACGGCCCAGAGCCACACGCTGTCTTTGACCGCCGGAGAGAGCCTTCGGCTTTCTGTCGAGAAGGTGAGCGATGTCGAGAATCTTAGCGGCTTCTTCAACCAGCTTCTTAATCTCGTCCTTAGGAACCTTACGGAGCTTCAGACCGAAAGCCATGTTGTCGAATACCGTCATATGAGGATACAGAGCGTAGTTCTGGAATACCATTGCGATATCTCTGTCCTTGGGGGCAACGTCGTTTACAAGACGGTCGCCGATGAAAAGCTCGCCCTCGGAAATTTCCTCAAGACCCGCAATCATACGAAGGGTCGTAGACTTACCGCAGCCGGAAGGACCAACCAGAACGATGAACTCCTTGTCCTTGATGTTCATGTTGAAATCGGATACGGCAACAACGCCGCCGGGATAACGCTTGTATATGCCTCTGAGTGATAAGCTTGCCATGTATATGACCTCCTGAAGTACAAAAATATTTTAGCTATGGCAGTGCAACACAAAAACCGCCGTGCGGGTGTGCGGAAGAGCCGCAGGCGATGTTTGTTCGGTACTGCCCCATATTTCGCTACTAATATGATACCAAAATCACGCAAAAAAAGAAAGTGCCTAAGTCAACAAATATTTTTTGATGTGTTTATATATTTTCACTAACGTTGACAAAAATCATCCCGATTTTTGGCTGTTTACTGGGCGTTATGCACAAAAAAATCCGTCGAAACATCTTGATTTAACCTGAAGTCAAAAAAACTTTGGCATTTGCTACAAAACAAAAGCTCTTTATTTGTACACATTAACATTATTGTGCAAGAAATAGCGCAGAAATTTCATCAAAATCACAAATTTTCACATATTCATCACGCAGTGCCAGCTTTTAGCTTTCTAGCCATCAGCTATCAGCCGACAGCCAAAAGTCAACGGCTGCCCATTCATATTTCGGCGCAAAGCCCCATACATTTTTATGGACAATTCTTTTAGACAGCGCAGCCACCTCCACTTTCAATGGGGTGATATAACTGCTAATAGCTAACGGCTAAAATATGGGAGAGTGAATTTATGTCTGAAAAAAGACAGCGTTCCGCAAAGACGCTTATCGGGGGCGTACTGCTTCTCGTGTTTGCGGGGATATGGTGCATTGTAAGGCTCTGCACGCAGTCCTCCGACGGCATCCTCGGCGAAACCAACGAGCAGCGTATCGCCTATATCGCAAGCTTCGGCTGGGATGCGGGGCTTGTGCATACGGATGTAGAGGACGTGCGCATTCCCGTGCGGTTTGACGAAACCTACGAGCAATACAACACCCTTCAAAAGGAGCAGGGCTTCGACCTCATGAAATACCGTGCCTGCTACGTCAAGCGTTACGCCTACTCCATCTCGAACTTCACCGAGGACTCGTCCTCCGTGCCAATCTGTGCGCATTTGCTGGTCTTTGAGGGAGAGATAATCGGGGCGGACATCTCCTCCTCGCAGGCGGACGGACTGGTAACGGTTCTTGCGAGGAAGTAAGGGTATTCGGGAGCAGGGTGTGGCTCTGGGGGCAGCTTCTGCCTAAGAGGGTGCGGGTGTCCGGTGAAGACCTCTTGCGGAACATGAAGCACCGACCGAGCCGAGCAGAAGCTGCCTCCAACAGGCGAGAAGGGACATCGGCAGCATTGTTGTCTTTGGTATCAGTCCAGTCCCACTGCCGCCTTGAGCATTGCCGCAGCGTCAAGGGCGTCT
>X287_Common_Brushtail__coassemble_207_pt1 | contig 11774 bp, 8 predicted proteins | sample X287_Common_Brushtail__metabat2_high_PE_016 | metagenome-assembled genome bin X287_Common_Brushtail | reverse complement strand
CAAACAGCCAGAGCGTGCCGATAGCACAAAGAGCGATAAATCCGTAACCGTACAGCCACTTCTTTTTCTCGTAGGGTATCTTGTTGGTCTTGATTTTGCGCTGGACCTTCTCGCCGTCCTTTCGGCGGATATCCACCTCCTCGTTCGCCGCATTGAATGCTGCGGCGGCGGCGGTGTTGTGCGCCGACACCCTTACGACAGGCTCAGGCGCATCGGAAACATTCGGAGCTGCTTGCGCTTCTGCTGATTCGGCAGACGAACCTTCGACTAATTCCGCTTCTCTTTCGATTTCGAGATTTTTTTCGTCACTCATCAGTCAGTTGTCGCCCCTTTCCATCCGTATTGTGCGAGGTTGATTTCCTCGCCGTTTACATAGAGTATATCGTTCGCAAGATCCGCTCTTATAACCGTTCCGTTGGAGAAGGTCGTTTCGATTACCTTGCTGTCGATGTACTCGAAATTAGTGATTGTGCTTTCGGAAACCTCGGAAACGATGTCGCTGCAAATCTTGTATTCGATAGCAGCCGTTTCGAGCCAGCCCTCATAGTAGGTGTAGAAAAGCTCGTCATATTCGCAGTCCGTGAACTCGTTGGGGTTCTCGTACATAACCGCATAGTGGACGGGAGTACCTGTCGCTACGGAGTAGAGGAAAAGCTCATCTGCGCTTGAGCTTGCATTCTTCGCCTTTGTCGTATAGGGGATATAGCCGTGGATAACAATCTCGTAAAGTGGGATATCGTAGTCATAGATATCGAAGCCGCTGCTGTAAAGGGGAACATCCCTTATGTAATCCACATACGGCAGCGCATAATCGTTGCAGGCGCCTGCCACAAAGGTAAGACCGCTGTTGTTTATCATCTCATAGCACTGCTTGAGATTTTCGAGAGCCTGCTGTCTGGAGGTAGCCTTGGAGTTGTTGCCGCTGAAGTCGCTGTAAAGCTTGTTTGTGCCGTCGGCAACCGAGATTGCGCTCATGTTCTCTGCGGAATAGCTTGTTACAACCTCGCCGTATACCTTCGTAAAGTACGCCGGCGTAAGTATGTACCAGCTTGACCTTGTGTCATGCGGAGTGCCGAACGCCCGCTCGTATACAAGCTGCGTTGCGTAAGCCTTTGTTACGCCGATTACGGATGCGCCCGTCTTTGAGTAGCCGTTGCCACTTCTCTCATATTCCATAAGGTCAACGCTCGGAACGAGAAGTGCGCCTATTCCGTCACAGTAGGACATAAGCTCTTGGAAATCCGACTTGCCGCCAAGCACGCTTGAGTACTCAACGGAGTTGGAAATCCTGCTCGTGATTCCCGCCTTGTTGAAGTCCTCGTAGGTAACTATCATATCGCTGACGCCAAGCTCGGTGAACGCCTCTATGATCTCCTTAGCCTGCTCGTAGGTTGTTGCGGCGGTCTGGAGATTTACGGGGAAGCCCATTACGGAGCGTTCCTTAACTGTGCCGCCGTAGATGTCGAGGTAGAACGGGGACTGGTCTGCGGTTGTTTTCTTTGTAAGACCCTTCTCCTCTACGAGATATTGCTGATAGCGAAGGGCGATGTCAACGTAGCTTGCGTCCTCCTTGGCAATCGGGTAATATCTTACGGAAATCGTGGATTCGGGAATCCTGCTCTCCTGATATGCCTTAAGTGCGGATGCGTTCGAGCCGCCCATGTAATAGGTATCGGTCGTGCGCAGCGCAAACCTAAACCAAGCGGAGTTATAGCCCGTGGATCTCTGACCCTCGGAGATGCTCGCTCTTGCCGTTGCATAAGCAGAGCCTTCCGTTACGACAGCGAGAAGTGCGCTGTCCTCCTTGACGATACCCATGATAGGGAGATATGCCTGCTCGGTCTTCTTGGGAGCAGTATCTTGGCTTACCGCAAGATCCCGTCCGTAAAGCGTCTGGGTATAGTCGGCTGCGCCCGTCTTGCCGTTGTTGAAGTTGATGACTGCGCCGGAGCCGTCGGGGGTTACGATATAGCCCTCCTCATCGCTTCCGCCTGCGCCGAGATCAGGGAAGAGGTTAAGCTCTACTATAGAGCGTGACGCCTCCTTGATGTTGTCGGGATCGTCCATCTCAACCTCATAGATTTCATCGACAGCGACGGTAACATCGAAGTGATCGTCCGTTACGGTTACATAATAAGGAACCCTTATTCCCTCGTTTGCGAACTCTACGGTTGCCTTGAAGCCGCCGTCAACCGCCTCGACCGTTATCGTTCCCGACTGAGCCGAACGCAGCGTCGTGCTTGGCGCCTCCGTATCCGTAACCTTTACGCCGGTAATAACCAAGGAGGACTTAAGCTCGCTTCTCTTGGTATCGCTCTTTGTGAGCGGGTCATAGTCGGAGTTATAGGGATTGCTCCATGTATACTTACCGTCCGCCAAATTCTGTACCGCAAAGATACCGGTCTGCTCATCCACATAGAGGACAAGGCTGTCCGTTCTTGCGTATTCCTTCATATCTGCGAGGGCTTCCTCCTCGGTTATAGAGGTAACCTCCTCTTCCTCCTCGGATTCGGCTTCCTCGCTTTCTGCGTCAGCCTCCTGCGAGGTGTCGCTGCTCTCCGTTTCCACGGTTTCGGCAGCCTCCGCAGTTTCCGTGCCAGCGGAAACCTCTGCGGTTTCCGACCACGCACTCTGACTTGCCGAAAGCAGCATTGCTGCGCAAAGCACCCCGACAAGTATTTTCTTGCGTAATTGAAGCATTTTTACACCACCATATTTCAATATTCAAATCCCGCCGTGTAGGGGCGGAATGCCCATTACGAATTCAGCTTTTTCAGTTCCTTCTTAATCTGATGCTTCTCAAACGCCGTATATGCTGCAATAACAATAGCGGCAACTACGACAATAGCACCGATGAATATCAGGATAAGAGTCGTAGGCTCAAGGTTCGAGAATCTGTAAAGCAGCTCGGTATAGATAGAGTATACGAATACATATACCTGCTGGAAAAGGGATATCAGAAGCACAAGCAGAATGATGATGACCACCATTGCCACAACGGTAATTATCATAAACAGAAGCGTCTTGGGGATTGAATACTGGTGAACCGTTTTCATGCCCGAAATCAGCAGAATTACCGTCCACGCTATCGTAAGATAGCTTACGAAGGTCATGAACGCCGATTCCGTTCTGAGAAGGCAGTTGGAAAGAACAATGTTCACCGCTCTGCCGATTATGTACGGAACGAGAGCGTATGCGGAGTTTACGCAAATGTTCTTCATCGTGCCCTCGCCGTCAAACAGCGTACACAGCGACCAGTTACCGATAACCCACGTAAAGAACAGCACTATAGACTGGATTACGATAGGCACAATATTAAATATCTTAACGCTGCTTGTATTGAAAAGGAAGCCCGTCATCAGCTGGTCGCAGACGCTTACGATGAAGAAAAGTGCAACGATAACCATCGCAACCTTCATGTTGTAGGCTTTCTTCCATCTGAGATCCTCAAAGCCTTCAAAGGGGTGGCGCATGATATAAAACGGCCATTTCCACGCCGACATATCAAGATCAAATCTCATGGCTTACTCCTCCTCCTTTTTCTGCTGAGCCTTGAATATTGCATCCTGCTCGGCACGCTTCTTCGCCCGTCTCCTGTTGCGCACGGAGAATATCACATATATTGCCGCTAGGGCAACGATGATAATCGCCGCAAAAAGCGTGAAGTTATCTCTGATGAAATCCATTCTCCAGCCCTTGAACGCATCGTTATAGCCGGTCTTGGAGTTGTAGTAGAAGTAATCCATCGCTTCCTCGTAGTTGCCCTCGTTGAGGTATGCGTTGCCAAGTCCGATGTATGCGAGCCAGTAGTTGGAGTCACGGCGGAGAACCTCGTTCCAAGGCTCTCTTGCCTCCTCGTATTTGCCCTTGTTGAAAAGCTCGATAGCCTCGTGTACGATTGAGCCGAATTCCGTCTGCTTGAACACGGTTATGCTGCACTTACGTCCGTCAAGAACGTAAACGTTCGTGCCCACGCTTTCAACGGAGTTTACTGTCGTGAACGTACCCTTCTGGCTTCCGATGCCGCCGAAAATGAACAGAAGGTTGCACTCGTCGTCATACTGGAACACACGTCCCGTCTTAAGGTCGAGAAGGTTTATCTCGCCGTTTGGGCCGATGTCAACGTCCGTAATCTGCGACGAATAGGTCTGTCCTCTGTAATATTTCGTAAGCGGGTCGCCGAAATCATAATCGGAATATCCGAGGTTGGTAAAGATATTCGTACCTGCGGAGTTCATCTTTTTAAGCACGTCTGTGCTTGCGCTCTTGGACTCCGTTACGGTATAAACGAAGTTATCGCTGTCGATATCAAAGTTGGATATTTCGACAGGGACGTTCTTCTTCATCCTCTTTATCTGCTCACGGGTGAATATAAGCTTCCAGAAGGCGTTGAGGATAACCTCGCTCGTCTGCTCTACACGGTTTGCGCCGTAGTAGCCGCTGAACTCGCCCTCCTTCGAGAACACAACCGCACCGCTTGTGATGGACTTTATGCACACATAAACGTTCTTCGCCGCATCCACAAGCACCTTAGAGGGGTTATATGTCGTAGAGGAATCGTAAACGCTTGAGTCGGGACGGGTATAAACGCTCAGCACCTTACCGTAGCCGTAGCCATTGTCGTCAACGGCGGCGGTAAAGGAAATTACACGCTCGTTCTCGTTGTCGGCAACGTAGATTATATCGTCGTCGTCAACGAACACGCCCGTCGGGCCCTTGAAGTAGATGTTGGTTTCCTTGGCATATCTTGCGGAATCAAGCGAGCCGCTCTCAAGCTCCTCATCCTTTGTCGCAAGCCAATCGCCCACATCGGAGAAATCGAGATACTCGATGGAATAGAGCAGGTTGAAATCAATATCCGTCACAACTATTCTGCCCTTTTGTGCGCTTGTATCGATAGAGCCGGCAAAGTTGGTATCCACGATATAAAGCTCATCCTTCGGCGAGAAGAACATATCTGACGGCTGTGTCAGCTCTCCGCAGCCTATGTCCTTACCGGAAACGACCTTATCGACAACGTAGCCGTTCTGTGAGGGGACAGGGTCGCCCCACCAGTCGTAGTTATATCCGGAGTAAGGCTCATCGGCATATGCAACGCTCGTACATAATGTTACCGCAGCCATGACTGCCGATACCGCACGCACGGCGATGCGTTTAATTGATGGCACTATAATCATCCTTTCGTGTAGTAATCAATCCTTCAGACCCGAATGAGCCATCGTTTCTACGACGTTGCTCTGGAGTATAAGGAACAGTATCATAGGCGGAAGCATCAGCACAACGACCGTTGCGGAGGACACTCCGGCTCTCGCAATACCCGATGCCGCAATTTGCTGCATAACGACGGGGATCGGCTTGAGCTGCTCACTATAAACGAATAGATAACCGGTAATCTGCCATGCGCCTTGGAAAGCGAAAATCATCAGCGTCAGCCATGCGGGCTTTACGTTGGGCATAACCACCTGCCAGCAAATTCTTACATGGCTTGCGCCGTCGAGCTTCGCCGCCTCTATCATGCTTTCGGGCAGCTGACCCATGAACTGCTTCATAAGGTAAAGACCCATAGCCGTTGCGATATACGGAAGTATGAGCGACCAATAGGTGTCGATCATTCCGAGCGTAGCCATAACGATATACTGTACGATGTATGTAACCGAGGAGGTAAACAGAAGCGCTATCTCTATGGTCTTGTTCATCGCCTTTATTCCGGGCGCTCTTACCTTTGCAAGCACGTATGCCGCAGAGGATGAGAGGAAGAGCTGGGACACGGTTACAACGACCGAGATGAAAACGGAGTTGAACACGTATCTTGAGAACGGAACATCCAAGCTGCCCGCAACCTTGAGCATATCCTCAAAGTTCTGTGACGTAGGGTTCATTACGTAAAGCTTCGGCGGGAACAGGAACAGCTCCTCGATAGGCTTGATTGACTGGATAAAGGAGAAGTAGATCGGGAACATCATAAACAGACCGACCAGCAGAAGCAGCAGGAAGATAGCTATATCGCCGCCTCTTGAGCCGCCCCATTTTTTTCTTTTCTTAACTAAACGCATATCCTACCCTCCTTATGTATCCAGAATTCCGCTCATTGCCTTGCGGATTACGTTATTGACAATAAGCATTATCACGAACAGGAAGAAGCATATTGCGCAGGCATATCCCATCTCGTATCTTATAGAGCCGTAATCGTAAGCGTGCGTCATGATTGTGTGCGCCGCATAGTCCGTAGAAGGGAACGCCGTAAGGTATCTTCCGATGTCGCCTGCCGTGAACGAAGCGGTTATCTGCATTACCGCCGCAAACAGGAGCTGCGGGCCCATTGACGGAACGGTGATATAAATCAGCTCCTGAAAACGGTTCTTAATGCCCTCGATTGCGCCCGCCTCGTATCCGGATTTATCAATGCCCTGAAGACCTGCTCGTATTGCAAGGAAGCCTGCGCCGAGCGACATCCACATCTGCACGATGATAACGCACATAAGGATGTATCTCGAGTCCGTCAGCCATTGCTGCGCACCGTTAATAAGTCCGAGATCCATAAGTATGGAGTTAAGGAAGCCGTAGGTATCGCCGGAGAAGATAAGCTGCCATGTCGCATAGATGTTTCCGGCGAGCGTAGGCGCATAGAAGACGTATGTAAACACCGTTTTAAGTGCGCCCGGCATCTCATTTATGAGCCATGCAAGCAGGAAGCAGAGTATGTAGCTTATAGGGCCCGTGATGATTGCGAAGACCAACGTATTCTGGATTGCGATAAGGAAAACATCATCCGCCAGAAACAGTTGATAGAAGTTGCTGAGTCCAGTCCATTGCGGCATCTGAACCATGTTGAAGTTTGTAAATCCTATAGGGAGCGATATAATTACCGGTATCCCCGTAAAGACTATAAACAAAATGAAGTACGGAAGGGCAAGCAAATATGCGCTGCCATTCTTTTTCATCTCACGCCACGTATAGCGAAGCTTGCTGTCTTCGATATATTGCGTTTTTTCTTTACCGAACAAGCTGATTCCTCCTAATATTTATTCGGGGGCTTGCGCCGTGCAGACGAGCTGTCTGCACACCGCTTACTCCTCTGTGTAATAGCCAAGATCCTTCAGCTTTCTTATGATTTCCTCATTGATATCTCTGTTGTAAGAGCTGAGCGTGTATCTCGGATTCTTAGAATTATTTACAACGGCTCTGAATGCGTTATAAACGCCTCTCGTAACCGCATAGGATGCAGGGATAATCGGAACCTCGCGAAGGTTGCTCATCTGCTCGTAGATCTTGTTGTATTCGCTTGTAGACCAGTTAAGCTTGGAGAGCGCCTCGACATTAGCGGTGTCATAGCGTCCCATCGGGCCCATGATCGCCTCAATCGTCTTGCCGTACTCAACCTGTACGTCGGTGGATGTGAACCACTTGATGAAATCCCATGCTGCGGATATGTCGGAGCAGGAGTTGAATATTACCGCACCGGAGGAACCGGAGTTTGCCGTTATATCGAGAATCGTTTCGCCGTTCTCATCGGTTCTGTATGTGCCGGGAACGTGCTGGAAATCCCAGAGTCCCTTGATTTCGGGAGCAGCGACATTGAGCTGGTTGTAGAAGGTTGCGTAATTCTGGATTACGATAGGCATCTCACCTGTTCTGAAACGGGTGAACGCATCGTAGGTCTGCTCAAAGTCGTAAATCGTGTAGAATTTCGTCCACTTTGTAAACGCCTCTACGGCAGCCTCCGTTTCAAACGTTGTGGCGGTCTGCGAATCGTTATACAGGCTCTGTCCCGTCTGGAGCATCAGAAGCACGAAGGTGTTTCCGGCATCGAATACCTGCGAAGAGATATTCGACGGCAGGATAAGACCTACCTCAAGGTACTTCCTCTGCAAATCGGGGAGCATAGTAATAAGGTCGTCCCAGCTTTCGGGAGCTTCAAGTCCAAGCTCTTCGAGAACGTCCGTTCGGTAGAACATCATCGGGAAGCTGTCCGTAAGGGGTATGCCGTAAACGCCGCCGTTAAAGGTATATAGTGTCGTCAGATCCGACGGGAATCGGGCGGCGACCTCCTCGTATTCGGGGAATTGCGTCATGTCAACCAGAAGCCCTCTCGATGCGCAGACAACAGGGAAATCGCCGCCGATAAACAGCGCAACCTCAGGACCCTTGTCTGCGAGCGTAGCCTCAAGTATTGCACCCTGTACAAGCCGTATCGCTATCTGCGTGCTGTGGGTGGGGTTATATTCGCTGGCTACTATTTCGTTTACAACCGTCGCTTGGTCACGACCGAGGGAAACCCATACGTTGAGCGACTTTGTGGTTGCGTCCGAAATCGAGGTATAGTCCTCAAAGAACGAGCCGATAAACGCTTGGAAGCTGAATGCGAACTGCTTGAAGAAGTTGCTGGAGGCATCCTTATAATCATCGTGAACCGTCTTTACCTCGATGTAGTCAACCTCAAGGGGCTGGTCACGATAATCTCTCATCCATGCGGAAACGGCGGAAATCTGATCCTTAATGCTTGAAATCATCATCGGGATTTCGTCAGGCTCATCGACAGCCATCTGAAGGATGACAGCCATAGTCTGAAGCGTTGACGCCTCAGAGCCCTCGCCCGTAAGCTCCTCTATGCCCGCCTTCTCTGCGTAAAGCGAATCAATTGTCGCTTGGAACACATCGAGAAGCTCAGGAATTTGGTCGTCAAGGAAATAGTCGTTATACTCGTCGGGGTCAGGGCCCGTAATCATAAGTATACGTCTGTAGTAAAGGTTAAGGTTGTAGATAACGTCGTCAAGACGCTGCATAACCTCGCCGATGTCGCCCGGGATAGCCTCGAGGGCGATTTCGTTCGTGCCCGCCTCGAGATATACGTAAAGGTCGTCGCCGTTAGCATCCGTAAGGTTTACTGTCTGCCAGTCGGGGTCATACTGGATCTTTATATCGTCCAGCTCCTCGCAGGGAACAACGCCGTTGATATACACACGCCGATTGGAGAAAAATCCGCGCATTGTATTCTGACGAACCTTGAAGTTGATGTTATAGTACCCTGCGTTCGGCACCTCAACCTCCCAGACGATTGTCTGTGTCGCCTGATCCCACGTATCTGCGCCGATGGTGTTGTAGCGCTTGTTTACGGGGTGGGAGGGGCTTACGTTGTAATCCGTTCTGTCGTATGTCGGATACAGCGTAGAAGCGGTCGTGTACTTAGGCGTTTCCGCCTCGATAAGGATCGCTTGGTTATCCGCCAATGCGGGGGTATCGTTTATCTGCTCCTCCGTGGGCTTTATATCCTCGTATGAGGGAAGAGCCTCGGAATTATAGAAGCGGATGGAGTTCATGTAAATATTGGTTTTTACGCCGGTAAGGGTCAGTGTATGTTCACCTTCGGAAAGGTAGAAGTAGTAGGGCGTATTGATAAGACCGTCCTTATCCTTTATCGGATAGGTAACCCAGCAATCGTATTCCGTCTGCGGAGGACGCTTCTGGTTCTTGTTAAGCGCATCGTATTCGATGGCGGTTTCATTCATCCAATAGCGGTCAAGCTCCACAAGCTTAACCTCGTTGAACGGATAGTCCCCGTCAATCATCAGCTCCACTTCAACGGTGGTATTCGAGCCCGAAACAGGATAATACACCATTTCGAGGTTGTAAAGACCTGCCGTTTCGACGTCAAACGTCCATGTGATAGTGCCCTCGCTGTCAAGCCACGAAACGCAGTCCGTCTTGCCCTCGAAGTCCACCACCTCTGTCACAGCGCCGTCCGTTGCCTCATAGTCAGTTACGTCAATCGTAACCTCCTCCATGGGCATTTCTGCGTCAGTATACCTTGCGATATAGTTCTTATACGCATTGGTATTGCTGCTCGCAAGCGCAATTGTGCTTGCCGCCGCTGATGTGCCGGAATTGTCCGTCGAATCAGCCGACGCAACTGTGCCAACAGTTTCAGCCTGAAACATCGTTGCCGCAACCACCGCAGACATGGCAAGAGATGTTATTTTCTTCAGGCTTGCTTTTTGCTTTTTCGCCACAGTATAATCCACCTTTCCTAAGTAACCGTTGTAGCAATTTGGGGCAGCGCCGCAAACACCTCTGCGGCACGCCCGCTTAATTTCGTTTGATTCCCGCCCGAAAGCCACGGGATACGGGCATATCCCGTGTGGGGAAATCTCCTCGTTCAAGCGAGGGAGCACCTATCGGTTTCTCCGTCCGACGCTTTGCTTTAAGCTTGCTGACGGCAATTCATCCCGCCGCCTGTGCGGGGGAATTTTTTTGCTGAATGTCAAGCCATCGGCAGTGCCGACAGCCTATCTGCGAGGATAGATACATATCTTCTCGTCCTCAAGCTCGACACGAACCTTATCGCCGCCCTTGAGTCCAAGCTCCTCGAGATATTCCTTTGGAATCTGAAGCCGCCCCGCACGGTCGAGAACCGAAACCTCCTCGTGCGCAGCGTCCGCCTCCTCCGTCAGCTCGTCAAAGGAACGAAGCTGAGAGGTTTTTCTAAGCATTTCCGTCGAGGTTTTGCCGTCACGAATGGCGACAACCCTGTCAATCTGCTTGGAAAGCTTTGTATCATGCGTTACAATAATAATCGTAACGCCCATGACCCTGTTCAATTCACGGAATACGTCAAGAATAAGCCTTGACGTCGCCGTGTCCACCGAGCCTGTCGGCTCGTCCGCCAGCAGAAGCTTCGGATTATTTGACAGCGCAATAGCGATAGCAACACGCTGCTGCTCGCCGCCCGACATCTGATCCAGCCTGCTGTTCTTCCTGTGGGACAGCCCGACCATGTCAAGAAGCTCGTTTGCCCTTGCGCTTCGGCTGTTGTTCCCCGAAAGGAGCATTGGCATTTCCACATTCTGCTGTGCCGTAAGATATGGTATGAGGTTTCGTGCGTTATTTTGCCACACGAACCCGACCGTTTTCCGCTTATATTCGATAAGCTCCCTCTCGCCGAACTTAAGCATATCCTTCCCGTCAATAAAAAGGCTTCCCGCCGATGGCTTATCGAGTCCGCCGAGCATATTCAGAAGCGTTGACTTACCGCTTCCGCTTGCGCCGACAATCCCCATCAGCTCCCCCCGCTCAACCGTCAGATCAAGCCCCTGAAGAGCCATAACCTCCACGTCGGAGGATTTGTATATTTTTACAAGATTGTCCGCCTGAACCATGACGTTTTCGGGCGGAGCCAGCATTACCCGCTTAGGCATTAGGCTCCTCCTTTGTGTCGTTGACGGTCATGTCGCTTATGACGCCGTCCTCAAGCGTATACACAATATCCGCCGCCTCCATCATCGAGGTATCATGCGTAGTCATAACTATCGTAAGGTCGTTTTGCCGCACAAGATCCTTGAACAGCTTCATCACGGCAAAGCCCGTCGGACTGTCAAGCTCGGCGGTCGGCTCATCCGCAAAGATAATCTTCGGCGATGCCGCAACCGCCCGTGCAATAGCGACCCTCTGCTGCTCCCCGCCGGACATCTCGCCGGGGCGATGGCGCATTCGCTTTTCCAGACCCACCTGAACCAACGCCTGCCTTGCACGCTCGTTTCGCTCCTTGTAGGGAAGCTTCGTCATCCTCAGCGCAAACTCCACGTTCTCGTATGCGGTCATCGTAGAGATAAGCGCAACCGACTGGAACACGAACGCCATTTCGTTTCGTCTTATGCCGTCTCTTGCGGAGTCGGAAAGCTTCGTGAGATCGTTTTCATCGTTAAGAAAAAAAAACCTCGCCCGACGTGGGCTTGTCAAGTGCGCCAAGAATATTTATAAGCGTCGTCTTTCCCGAGCCG
>X287_Common_Brushtail__coassemble_204_pt1 | contig 11895 bp, 14 predicted proteins | sample X287_Common_Brushtail__metabat2_high_PE_016 | metagenome-assembled genome bin X287_Common_Brushtail | reverse complement strand
CAAGAGCGGCACACGATGTGCGTGCCCCAAGGGAAACAGGGCACATTCGTTCGCTGCGCTCACTCCGTGCATATCGGCAGATTATATCACAATGCTTCGCATTATGATATAATAAACGCATGAAGCGTTTATTATAGATCAAAATCCTCGCATATCCGTTCGCCTTTGGCTCACTTCATGCGAATCGGATAATTATATCATAACGCTTCACGTTATGATATAATAAAATAAAGGTTGGCATAACGTTTACCTAAGAAGTGTTTAGGAGGCGTATTTTATGAAAGCGAAAATTTTCATCCCCAAAGTAAAGCGATGCATTTGTGCTATATTGATTGCGGCTACTGCTAGTCAACCTATAGTGGTGATATTATACGAAAAGCCGTTTGAAAATTTGTGAAGTTTTTTAGTCAATAAATCATTGACAGGACATTTAAAATGCGATATAATAAAATAGAGGTTGGCATAACGTTAACCTAAGAAGTGTTTAGGAGGCGTATTTTATGAAAGCGAAAATTTTCATTCCCAAAGTAAAGTGATGCATTTGTGCTATATTGATTGCGGCTACTGCTAGTCAACCTATAGTGGCATTTGCATCAGGCGACAGCATAAATGCCGTTGTTTCATACGATTATATTCCATCATCGTATTACGGCTACTATTATTGCGAGCAGAATGATAATTATTGGATGTTTCTTACTGGAGCAACCGACGTTACTTTCAGAGGACTAATGTCTGGTTATGGATTGATCGCTGCTACAGAAGTGGAGACGATTTATTTTGCTCCATCAAATACCGGCAGTACAGATAACTTTTCGTTTTGCTTTTCTGATTACGCAAAGGTTGTTGATGGCAGCTTTACTCCTACGGGTGTTTCAGCCACTGTATTTGGGCACTATTACAAAGCCGATAGAAGTATCAGAATTAAGGCGACAAGCAGCTCATATTACTATTACTATGAGTGAATACTATAGGAGGTATTGTTATGAATTCAATCTGTAAAAAGGTTATATCCTATGCGGCTGCCATTTGCGTGGTGGGGGCTTGCGCATTTGCGGGGGTAAAAATAATCGAAAGCCTTTCTCATCGGACTGACGAGCAGGTGTACGAAGCGACAACCGTTACCGAGCTTAGAGTCGGAAAATATTATCTCGAAAACGGCACATCGGACGAATATATTGAGGTTTACGACAACGGAACGCTTCAGGTATTCGGGTACAGCTATTACGATTTCTGGATGGAGAAATTCCCTGAATATTACGCTTCTCTTCTTGAAGACACTGAGGAGCATTACGATGCGGTTATGGAATATGTCGAGGAAACGGATGCCCGCTGGCGTGAGCCGTTTTACTACAATGTCAACACTATGGTTGACACTGTGGTTATCGGCGACTATGCTGACCAAGATTCCGGACCATGTCTGATGTACGTAAGCGAGGACTCCTTCGTGATAGATACCCTCATGATAGATGACGGATATGTCTATCATTACGAGGAAACGTAACAGGGAACAGGCAGGCACGTTCCTGTCAAGCGGCATAAATTAGCGGCGTCCCATAATTGGGACGCCGCTTTTGGCTTTATGTCCTTGGACGGCACCATGTCATATAAGCTGCTCTTTAATCTTTATACAGCACTGCCCTTGTATTTTTCGGTAAAATATGATACAATGAAAGGCGGAAATGGTTTAGGGCAATGCCGCATAAGGTGCGGGCTTTGAGCGGTGTTGCTTTAGGGCGGCTGGCTGCCGCAGAGGTCAAAAGCAAATATACATTGTCGGAGGATATACGGATATGGGCAATTTTACGGTCGCACGGGTTTTCAGCGACAATATGGTGCTTCAAAGAAACAAGAATATAAGCGTATTCGGCGAGGGCAGGGACGGCACAGAAATACAATCGGCGGTCTCGTTTTACAGGGAGGCAGCTTTAGCTACAGCAAGGAAAAATACCCGCAATTTTATGCGCCCTCGTACAAAATAAAAGACAGGTACGGAAACCACCGCTCACCGGTGGATATATTCCCCAATGCGCCGCTTATCGGACATATACGTGCGTTTTATCTCGAATTTATCGGTGCGGCATTAAGCCCGTTTGATGCGTTTTTGCTTATTCAAGGCATAGATACGCTTTCCGAACGTTTGAAAAAACAAACCGGAAACGCCGAAAAAAATTGCGAAATACCTCGCAACCCGCAATGATGTTGAATGGGCGAGCCATCTGTCACTTGACGATAGTCCCTATAAGGCGTTGGAGCAAAAGTATTTTCCAAACGGCGCAGGCGGGCTGCTGAGCTTGGCTATAAGGGCAGTGAGGAACAGTTTGATATACTAGTGCATAGCTTAAAATACTTCTCATACCATGTAAACATAGGCGATGTGCGTTCACTTATTGTAAACTCGCCAAAGGCCATGCACGCCGAGCTTGACGATAAGCATCTCGAACGGGCAGTGATTGCCGAAAACGCCGTGCGAATATCTGCGGGGTTGGAGGACGCAGAGGATCTTATATCCGATTTGGAACGTTCTCTAAACACTGCGGCAACGGAAATCTGCGGCGTAAGTGCAGAGGATATAGACGCAGTAGCGGCACTTGAAGCGGTAGCGTTCCCCCGGGAAAAGGCGGCAACAAGAGAAGCGTTTGAGTATCGAATAGCCAACTTCGGTGAATATTTCTTTGCCGCAAGACACAACGGTAAGATAGTCGGTATAATAGACGGCGCACCGTCAAACCGCAAATATATCATGGATGACCTGTATAAAGCAGACGGCGAATTTGATAAGGACGGAGAAACACTGTTGATATACGGACTTGCCGTACATCCCGATTACCGCGAGGGCGGTATCGCCGAACGGCTTATGAACGCACTTTTGGAATATGCCGCCCGAAACAGCAAAAAGAGAGCCGCACTTACAACCGAAAAGGAATTGATTGGATTTTACGAAAAGCTCGGCTATAAAAATCACGGCATATCAAGCTCAACTATAGGCAATACCGTGGAGTTTGATTTGGAACAAACGCTATAATAGCCGTGAGTGTACGGGCCAAACGCAATAGCCGATACCTTTTCAATATCGACATTATCACCGTTCATAACGCTTTCATCAGCGGTAACATTAACAACCCTGCCGACTACTCCGCAGCCGTATTCATCATCTTGATATTCGATAAATTCACATTCCATACAAATAGGAAATGCTATCAGTACATAACGGAATCAATATCCGAAAATGACTATCAAAATCATATTTTCGACTCAACTTGGAAGCCTTTTTGGTATGTAAGAAACCATGGTTACATAGTCGCTTCAAATATAACAGGACGGATTGAGGTTGCACCGTTGATGGTTATACATCTGTGAAGAATGTGCCGTTCGCCTTGGCACATCGACCAGCAAAACGAGTTCCGGAAATGGGATACTATCTGGTGGTGACAGATACCGAAGCAACGGAACGTTGTTACTTTACCGGTCTTTATGATAGCCTGCCCGAAGAAGTGAAGGAGAAATTGGTTATCAAGGTTGTTGAAACCAAGACACAAAATTTGATTCAAAAGTGTCTGGAAATGACTGCCTATGAAGCACAATATAGAATCCCATGGATTGTTTTTGACAGAGATCAGGTTCAGGATTTCGACCAGATTATCAGAGATGCGGAGAAAGAGGAAATCAAGGTTGGATGGTCAAATCCGTGCTTTGAAATATGGATGTATGCTTATTTTGACAGTATGCCTGCGATTCAGGAGTCGTGGGTGTGCTGCTCAAAATTTGCGGAGGTGTATAAAGCAAAAACAGGTCGGGATTACTCTAAATCTGGTGCTGAACTGTGCAGAAGACTCTGCGAATTTGGCGATGAGGACAAGGCACTAGAACTGGCGAAAGAAAAGTATGAACAGTGCATAAAGGACGGAAAACAGTTGCCATCAGAGATGTTTCCTGCAACTTTGGTTTATGAACTAGTCGGAGAAATTAAGCAAAAAGCTGTAAGGCGAATTGGCATATAAATCTTGTGTGCAGCTGATACGGCAATCAGGAAAATTATATAAAAAGCCATTAACCATTAGATTAGCGGATAAGTAGGAGGAAAAATATAACAATGCTGCTGATGTCCCACGCCGCCTAAAAGGCGGGGGACATCAGCAGCATTGTCATTCCTTATGTTAAGTGGGTTAAAGATAATTCTAAAGATGAATGTGACATATCAAATGGTGGTGAAGAAGCGATACGCAACTTAGCGTGGAAAAACAATAATCAAGATGGCCATGCTAAATCGGTGTTGTATGTATTGTTGTCTGCATGACTATATAGATAAGATCCCTAAGTATAGATGTGCATTTTATTTGAGAGATACTGTCAACAATAGTGACTCATGCAAATCGGATGAAAGAAAAAGAGGGCAGATGGAAGCTATTCAATGGATGATAGATAATCCTAACGCCACACCGGAGCAGGCAATGCATGAGTTTGGAATTTGGGGATAGTACTATTTTTGTACCATTGATTGTTGTCATACAAAAATAAATCTTCCATACTTTCAGAACTCAAATCAAAACTTCCAGCATAATTATCATCACTGAAATGAAATTTAATGTGGTACCTTTCATGCGATTCCTCATTATTGTCAAGCCTTGCTTCACAGGTGATGACAATCGGTACATACCAAGGATATTGAAGAAAAGTCTCTCTCGGAACAGTTGACAGAAGAATTGTACCATTTTTCTTTCTGATGAAGCGACACTCGCATCCTGCCACGCCAAAGCCTTCTTTGACTTCTTCAGTACTGGCAGAAAAAGCGTATACGGGACTGACACAACGATCGACTGTGGTAACAGTTTCGTGCTCATTACGACTGTAGATAACGAAACCATTCTCGAAAACTGCAACGGTGGCATCGAATATTTGCTCTTTAAGCAGTACTTCTGCATCAGACTTGCGTATTCTGCCTGCACGAGGAAGCCTGTGGATGTGATTTGTGCTACCGACTTTATCAAACAATTCTCCGAAGGTGAGAACGGTGGAATTAGATTTGTTGTCAACAGTCGCTCTTTTCTTAACCATTGTCCAGTAATTCAATCCTGATGTCAGGGTATATGTCTCCTAATTCTTTTAGATAGTCTTCTTTATTTTTGAACTTAGGACTAAACCCAATCTTTAAAGTATCAAAGGCGTTTTCAGCTAGTGGAACTGCGATTTTTGTAAAGAAACAATTATCGAGAATCGTATTATCGTTAATTTCGTTTCCGTTTTTCTGATTACGATATTGCTGAATACCAACCTTTAATCGGGCTTCTTTCTCGGAAGCCCGATTTTTATCATAATCAAGTTTTCCGCTTCTTCTACAGACACCGTGAGTGGATTTAATAATACCTGCAACTTCTGGGGTTAAAGATATTCCATGATGTTCCGACTCATTGATTTTTATAACGGCATTGCCGGCAATATTTTTCTTAAGTTCGTCATCGCAAATCACTTGATAAAAGTCAAAAGAGTTTATGTAAAATGGATTTGTATTTATCTCTGATGCATTCATTATTAATAAGCGAGCAATCTCTTTAGTTTCCATAATAGATAAATTGCAAGAATTGATCTTTTGGTTGCTCGTTGTCATAAATGTAGCTTTTCTCAGAAACCACTTAGGTTTAACAGCTATCAGAACTCCGTTAGCGCTACTTCCGTATTCTTCCCAATGTTCTTCGCTGATGTTTTTGTCATAGGTGAAAGAGGCGATATAATATGATTTCTCGTATTCCAGCACATCGATTCGCTCAACTTCTTCTCTGTCATTGACACATTTCAAATTAGATAGCCAAAACTCTTTGTTTTTGAGAATACTTTTTAGTGCTTCGGCAGTTGTACAGTGGTAAAGCCATTCGTGTGATGCTGCTAGACGCTTGCTGTGGTTGACAAAGTCCATATTTTCTGTAACATTGTCTGCATGAATCTGTTGCCCTAATAGTTGGTTACGCAAAACCAGTAACTTGGTTTTAAACTCGTTATTCATGTCGTTATGATTTTCATTGATATCCACAGTTGTTATTCCTCCTGCACAGAATTTAATGGAACATGGTTATTATATCATAATGCGAAGCGTTATGATATAATTTGCCGATATGCACGGAGTGAGCGTAGCGAACGAATGTGCCCTGTTTCCCTTGGGGCACGCACATCGTGTGCCGCTCTTGGTGCAGACAGGATGTCTGCACTTGTTCCCCAAAAGGGCGCACACACGATGTGTGCGCAAGCTCCCTCAAAAGGTGGCAAGGATGCCGCCGACGAAGGGGAGCTTGAGGCATTGGATGCCGCCAACAGAGGGGAACTTGGGAAACTGCGCACACATCGTGTGTGCGAAGGCATTTGATCTATAATAAACGCTCCTGCGTTTATTATATCGCATTTTTTAATGTCCTGTCAATGATTTATTGTCTAAAAACTTCACAAATTTTCAAACGGCTTTTCGTATAATATCACCACTCAGTAAATGTGACGCATATCCCTTGAACAAATCGCCGAAGCACAAAAGCTCCCCGTCTTACGAACGGGGAGCTTGTTCATGCGATGCCGCCTTAATCTTACCCTTCTTGATGACCTTTTGCCTGGAAAATTCCTCTCGCTCCTTTTCCTCAAGTGCGCCGCTTATCATAACCACACGGCTTTGGAAGCGAGGAATCATGATATTCTTCAAGGCGTTGGCGCGCTTCTGCGTTTTCTTTATGGAAAAGGCAAGGCGGAAAATGCTGTTCTCGACCTCGGCAAGACGTACGGTAAGCTCCTTTACCTCGTTGAAGCAGATATATGCGTTGTCAAAGCTGGAGTTGGTACGGTGAAGCCCGTACACAGGCACTGTCGCCTTTTCCGTGTCGCAGGACAGCTGCGGAAGCTCCACGCCCATCACCGAGCGCATCGACATCCGGACCGAGTTATCCACAGGAATCGTCTGCGCAATATCGCTCACTATTCCCATCGAGATATTGGCACGCTGGAGCGCCTTGTACGCACGGCTGTAGGCGTTCTCTATGCCTGAGCAAAGCTCCTTCGCCTCGCCCGTAAGCGCCACCATTTCCCGCACGAGGATATTCCGCTTTCTGTCCATAAGCTCATAGCCCATCTGCGCCTGACGCAGAGAACGCTTTGCCTTGATAAGGTTGCCCTTAGTAGGGAAAATCTGTTCCGCCAAAATTACACCTCGCCTTTGTTCGTTAAGTCAGCACCGCACGGCGCTCTGCGGGCGGTCAGCCCTCGGAGCTTGTAAAACGCTCCGCACGCTTGGGGTCGTATTTCTCCGAAAGAAGCTTTTCGTCTATTCTGTCAAGCTCGTTTATCGGGAGCAGGCATAGCAGGTCCCAGCCGAGGTCGAGGGTTTCGTCCATGCTTCTGTTCTCGTCAAAGCCCTGATTTAGGAAATGGTCCTCAAAAAGCTGCCCAAAGCGCATATATGCGTGATCCGTTTCGGACAGCTCCTCCTCGCCGATGACAGATGCGAGGGAGCGGGCATCCTGAACCTTGGCATAGGCGGCGAAAAGCTGATTGGATACCGCCGCATGATCCGCACGGGTATAGCCCTCCCCAATGCCGTCCTTCATAAGCCGTGACAGTGAAAGAAGCACCGAAAGCCCCGGATAAATCCCCCGCTGGTCGAGGTCACGGTCGAAAACAATCTGCCCCTCGGTTATATAGGCGGTAAGGTCGGGGATAGGGTGGGTGATGTCGTCGTTGGGCATGGTGAGGATAGGTATCTGCGTTACAGAGCCGCCGCTGCCCTTGATGACGCCCGCACGCTCATAGAGGGAGGCGAGGTTGGAATAAAGGTAGCCGGGATAGCCCTTTCGCCCCGGAATCTCACCCTTCGAGGAGGAGAACTCACGGAGTGCCTCCGCATAGGATGTCATATCCGTCATTATAACGAGAATGTGCATTCCCTTTTCGTATGCGAGGTATTCTGCGGCGGTAAGCGCACAAAGCGGCGTCAGAAGCCGCTCGATGATAGGGTCGCTCGAAAGGTTAAGGAACATACATACACGCTCGATTGCTCCCGTTTCCTCAAAGGAACGCCTGAAATAATCCGCAACGTCATTCTGCACACCCATCGCCGCAAAAACCACGGCGAACCTTGAATCGGGGTCGCCTGCGATTTTCGCCTGCTTTACTATCTGTACGGCAAGCTTGTTGTGCGACAGACCCGAGCCGGAGAAAATCGGCAGCTTCTGCCCCCGAATAAGCGTCATAAGCGCATCTATAGAGGAAATCCCCGTGTGGATATAGTTTCTTGGGTACTGCCGTGCGACAGGGTTAAGCGGCTCGCCGTTGACATTTCCCATCCTTTCGGGGAACACCGCCCCCAATCCGTCAATGGGCTTGCCGCCGCCGCTGAAAACCCGCCCGAGCATTTCCCCCGCAAGAGGTATCTCAAGCGGCTTGCCCGAAAATACGGTGCGGGTGTTTTTTAGGGAAATCCCGTTTGTTCCCTCAAATACCTGAAGCACAACCCTGTCGCCGTCCATCTGAACGACACGGCCTATTCGCTGAGTTCCGTCGTCAAGACGTATATCGGCGATTTCGTCAAAGGCTGCTCCCTTTACTCCCTCAAGCGCAATAAGAGGACCGTTTATGTCGTTAAGTCCCATGTATTCAAGCTTCATGCCGCACCTCCCTATGCGCTCAGACCGCCGAGGCGGTCGGTAATTTCCTTGAGATAATCGTCGAAGCGGTAAAGCTCGTTGTTCGGGATGTCATACTTCATCTTTATCGCCTTATCGAAAAGCCCCGTATGAAGTATGTCGGACAGTGCCGCTCCCCTTTTAAGAGCATCGAGCGAGCATCTGTAAAGCTGAGTTATGACTCTCATCATAAGAAGCTGCTTTTCGAGGGGGACATAGGTATCGTCCTTATGGTAGGCGTTCTGCTGAAGGAATCCGACACGCACTACCCTCGCCGTCTCGATGGTAAGCTTCTGGTCGTCGGGGAGAACGTCTGCGCCGATAAGCTTTACTATCTCCATAAGCTTGCTTTCCTCTGCGAGGATATTCGCCGTTTCCTGACGCAGCTTGAGGTAATCTGCGCCGACATTTTCCTTGTAGAAATCGGCGAGATCGTCGGTGTACTCGGAATAGCTGCTGTTCCAGTCGATGGCGGGATAGTGGCGGGCATATGCCAAGGATTTATCCAACGCCCAGAAGCAGCGCACGAACCGCTTTGTGTTCTGCGTTACCGGCTCGGAGAAATCCGAGCCCTGCGGGGATACCGCCCCGATAATCGTCACAGACCCCTCCTCTCCGCAAAGCGTCCGAACATAGCCCGCCCGCTCGTAGAACTCCGATAAGCGGGATGGAAGATATGCGGGGAAGCCCTCCTCTGCCGGCATTTCCTCAAGCCTTCCCGAAATCTCACGCAGTGCCTCAGCCCAGCGTGAGGTCGAGTCCGCCATTATTGCGATGTGATAGCCCATGTCACGGTAATATTCCGCAAGGGTTATCCCCGTATAGATAGACGCCTCACGGGCGGCGACAGGCATATTGGAGGTGTTTGCGATAAGGACAGTCCTGTCGGTAAGCGGGCGGTCGGATTTAGGGTCGATAAGCTCGCCGAACTCATCGAGAACCTGCGTCATCTCGTTCCCTCTCTCGCCGCAGCCGATATACACGATTATATCTGCATCGCACCATTTCGCAAGCTGGTGCTGGGTCATGGTTTTTCCCGTGCCAAAGCCGCCGGGGATAGCCGCCGTACCGCCCTTTGCGATGGGAATAAGCGTATCGATTACACGCTGACCCGTGATAAGCGGGCGGGATATGGGAAGACGCCTTGCGGCGGGGCGTGCCCGCTTGATGGGCCATTTCTGCACCATGGTAAGCGAAAGCTCCGTCCCGTCCTCAAGAGCCAGCCGCAGAATAGTGTCGTTCACCCTATAGCTTCCGTTCGGGGCGGCGAAGGTGACCGTGCCGCTTACGTTCGGGGGGATCATGCACTTGTGCGTGATAAGCGGGGTTTCGGGGCAGGTGCAGTAGACCCGACCGCCGTGTACCCTCTCCCCCAATGCCGCCGTCACGGTGACATCGTAAAGCCTCTCCCCGTCAAGGGCGGGGAGGCTGCTGCCCTGTGCAACGAAAGCGCCGTTTACCGCCGTCATGTCCTTAAGCGGACGCTCTATCCCGTCAAATATATTCGAGATTATCCCCGGACCCAGTGCGGCGCACACAGGCGCACCCGTAGGCACGACAGGCTCGCCGATTTTAAGACCGGAGGTGTCCTCGTAAACCTGTATGGTGGTAAGCTCATCGTTTACTCCGATGACCTCGCCTATAAGCCGCCGCTCTCCCACGTACACCATCTCAAGCATGGAAAAGTCGTGGGTATCCCTTACCTTTACCACAGGCCCGTTAATCGCATAAACTGTATTCAATCGGTTTCATTCCTTTCGTGGTGGGATATTACAGGCGAAGCTCGGATTTATCCGAAAACGCATCCCTTTCGTCCGCAAGTGCCCTGTCGAGTGTAAGATCTGCGAACAGCCCCTTTTCCTCGTCTGCGGCAGAAATTCCGCCGAGCCTTATCGTGACATCTGTGCGAACCTCAAGCGATGTAAGCGAACGAACCCTTTCGGCATCGCGTCCCGCCGCATATATCACGATTCCGCCGCCGAGAAGAGCCGCCGCCCTTTCGATCGCACCCTTAAGGTAGTCGTCATAGCTCTCGGAGGACACGAACCGCTCTATATCCGCTTCTATCTCCGAAAAGAAGTCGGCTATAAGCTCGTTTCTATGGGAGAGGATGGCTCTGTTCGTTTCAAAATCGCAGCGGGAAAGCTCTCTGCGGTGCTTGGCGGTAAGCGCATCGCACTTCGCCCTCACCTCATCGAGAGCCTCCTTTGCGGCGGCGTCCTGCCGTCCCTTTCCCGAAGCGGCTCTTTGCGCCCTTGCCTTATTGCACAGGTCATTTATTTCCTCGTCCGTCTGCCTTGCGATAACATCTCGGAACATATCGAGCTTTTCGGCGGCAGCGGCGTTGTTCTCTGTGTTCATGAATTATCCTTTCAAAGTTTCACTCCGATGGCTTCCTCGATATAGCGGCTTATCTCTGCGGTAATATCCGAGTCTCCGTGGCGGTCGGGTATTTCGGCGATAAGCGGACGACCTAAGCCCAGCCTTATCTCCCGAATCCTTTCCCGACAAAGCTGCGCTAGCTTTTCGGTCATAAGAACAACCGCAATATCCTCGTTCCCGACGGCGTAATCCAGCGCATCCCCGACCTCGCTCTCGGTGTGCGCCACAACGCCCTCTATGCCCGCAAGCCGCATACCCATCTGCGTATCTATGTTGTCGCTTATAAGATAAAATCTCATGGCATTAACCGAACAGAATGAGTATCGAAATCAGAAGTCCGTAAATCGCAACGCCCTCGCCGAGCGCAACGAAAATCAGTGCCTTGGTGAACGCCTTGTCGTTCTCGCTTACCGCACCGATTGCCGCAGGTGCTGCGCCGCCTACCGCAATGCCAGTGCCTATCGTGCCGAGACCCGTTGAGAGGGCTGCGCCGAGGTACTTCATACCCTCCGCAAGACCGTCAGCGGAAGCGGCGGCGGTATCGGCGGAGGCGGCGAATGCGCCGGTCAGCGGCAAAACGGTCATCACGACCATGACCCCGATGAAGGAAATCACGTTCGTAAGGATTATTTTTTTTCTTTTGGCAGGCTTTTTCTCGGCCCTTCGCTTTATCGCAAAGAAAACGGGGAGCATGATCGCCGCAGCAGCAAGCAGCGGCAGCGTGAAAAGAAGTACGTATTCCATAGTATAATCCCCCAGAATCAGTTTTCGCTGTCAAATTTAATTTCAATGGGGCGGTAGTCCTTCCCGGTGGCATCGTAGAAGCGGTTGAATATCTCGTAGAACTCAAGGCGAAGCACCTGTA
>X287_Common_Brushtail__coassemble_198_pt1 | contig 11952 bp, 12 predicted proteins | sample X287_Common_Brushtail__metabat2_high_PE_016 | metagenome-assembled genome bin X287_Common_Brushtail | reverse complement strand
GGCATTCTTGACAAGCTGACGGATGAGCAGCTCAAAGGCTTTATCTTGCTTTTCGGTGGGGAAATTGCCGAGGATGTCCCTAACGCCGAAACATTGGAGGCTATCGAAGAGGTCGAGGAAATGAAGAAAAACCCCGACAAACACAAGGGCTATACCGATGTGGACGAAATGATGAGGGATATACTCGGATGAAATACACCGTTAAACCTACTTCAAAATTTCAAAAGGATCTTAGATTGGCGGCAAAACGAGGCTATGACATGAACAAGCTCACGGAGATTATCAAGCTCCTTGCGGATGGGTCAGAGCTTCCGCCAAAGTATCATGACCATGAGCTAAAAGGCAATTACGGAGGGTGCAGAGAGCTTCACATTCAGCCTGATTGGCTGTTGATTTATGAGATTCAAGCAGAAGATCTTATCCTCTATCTGACAAGGACAGGCACACACAGCGACCTGTTCTGAAAGCACTTTTGAAAAAACAGCGTCCGAATATTCGGACGCTGTTTCATTTTGGCAGAGGTGCGTTGCGTTCAACGGATTTCATTGAAAATTTTATGTGTAGGGGACAAATACACGGTAATGTAAATTAGGATTATCGTGTTGCGGGACGATGGGGCATCGTCCCCTACATTTGCATAAAAATAAATTCGTTTATCGAAAACCGAAACGCACCATTTGATTACAACGCAATGCTGCGGGGCGATGAGCGCACACATCGTGTGTGCGGCTAAAAGCCAAAAGCTACCCGCCAATCACCAAATCCACCGCCTGCTCTACTGTACCCTGATTATAGATGGAGCAGTCTGCGCCGTCGGGGTTTTCCATGAACTCCGGCACAAGGAATACGTTCAGCCCTGCCTTTGCGGCTGCCTGCATATCCTCGGGAATGCTGTTCCCGACCATAAGGCAGTTTTCGGGCTTCTCCCCGAGCTTCCAGAGAATCTCGCCGTAGTATTCGGGGTTCGGCTTGCAGTAGGTGCTGTTGTCATAATGCGTCACAAGCTCGAAATCATCCGCACTAAGCCCGACCCACGCCAGCCTTGTCTTTACGCCGTTAAGCGGGAAAATCGGGTTAGTCGCAAGCACAACCCTCAGTCCCGCCGCCTTGAGCCGCTCAATAGTCGGCTTATGATCGGGTATGTACTTAAGGACAACCTTCGTCCTGTCGAACTCGTGGAGATAAAACACGTCGCACTTCCTCTTTGCGTCTATCCTGCCGACATTCAAGGCTCTAAACGTTTCCCAGAATCTCACGGAGTTTTCGCAGCCCCCGTCGTTTTCTATCATCGCCTTTGTGCCCGCCCAGATTGCCTTTACGGTGTGGTCAGGCTCGTATCCGAAGGGGGCGAGCTTCCTGCACAGCTCTGAAAAATAAATTCTGACGAAATCCTCCTGCTCAAACGGCAGGAGCGTTCCGTCAAGGTCAAACATCACGGTTGTTATCATCATGCCTCTCCTTGCTTCTATGCCTTGCTTTTTCCCTTGCAGCAATCATCTTTTCCAGCTTCCTTTCGTAGGAAGCAATCGAATTTTCGTCCGCATCGTAAATAAGGCGGCTCACCGTCCAGTCGCTGTCCGTCACCCTGATACAGCTGAGCTTTACAAGAAAGCTCCCATGCTCCGGACAGTCGGCGATGGTGGTTTTCTTGTACGGCTTTGCCCCATGCCGTGCGGACCTCTGGGGATTCGGGCGGGAACTGTACGCTTCAGATTCACTTGCCCCGATTTGACAGCGGGTGCAACCCGCCCCCGATTTAGAAGTGGCACTGCCACCGCCGCCATGATACAGCCATTCTCTTGGGGTGAGTATCCTCTCGCACATCGGGCACACCGTATTGCGCACCCTTGCGTCCTCAAGCATATTCCTGCCGTCCTTCACATGGCACACAACGTCCCTGCGCCGAAGCTGCTTTATGTCGGCGGAAAGCCGCCCGTAATCCGCAAGCCCCTTCGCCATGTCAAGTCTTCTGCACACCTCGTAGGTGAAATACGCATCGTTCATGGCGTCATGCGCATGAGCCTCCATCGGTATTCCGAGCCGCTCCATCGCCCCGCTTAGGGCACATTGCCGCTTCTCGCCGTCAACCTGCGAGTTGTAGATAAGCTGGAGATTGATATAATCCCGCCCGAACGTCGGGTCAAGCCCGTGCAGAACAAGATTGTCCGCCAAAATGCCGATGTCGTCAAAGCCCCATGTGATAATGCGGAACTCCTCCCCGCACCACTGCCTAAAGCGCTTGAACGCCTGCGGGAATCTCTCGCCGTAGGTAAGCTGGAGGCTTGTTATGCCGGTTATCTGCTCAACGTGGCGGTTCATCACCTTGTAGTATTTCGGACAGACCGCAAGCTTGAGCTTGTCGATATAGTTGAAGTCACCGTCGGTCTTTACCGCACCTATCTGGATTATCTCGCCCCGCAAAAGCACGGGCGACTGCACCATCTTTGTGCGCCGTTCCGCCTGATTCCACTCCATGTCAAGAATAATATAGTTCATCCTTTTTCTTCCTGCCGTCAAAGCATAAGCCTTCCGCCAACCTTATCCCTGCGCCATTCCACGAACTCGTCGTAGCCTCCCATCCTGTCAAGACAGCCCTCGTCCGTGATTTCGATAATGCGGTTCGCAGCCGTTTCAAGGATTTCATGGTCGTGTGTCGCAAGGAGGATATTCCCCTTGAACTCCGAAAGTCCGTTGTTCACCGCCGTAATGCTCTCAAGGTCGAGATGGTTCGTGGGGCGGTCGAGGATAAGCACATTGCTCTGAAACAGCATCATCCTCGAAAACATACAGCGCACCTTTTCGCCGCCCGAAAGCACGTTGACGGGCTTGAACACATCGTCCCCGCTAAAAAGCATACGCCCCAGAAAGCCCCTGAGGTAGCTCTCCGTTTCGTCCTTGGAGTATTGCCGCATCCAGTCCATTATGGACAGCTCGCAGCCGTTGAAATAAGCGCTGTTGTCGTTGGGGAAATAGCTTACCGATGTCGTGCTGCCCCACCTGAACGCTCCCTCATCGGGCGTAAGCTCCTCGGTAAGGATTTTGAAAAGCGTAGTCACGGCGATTTCGTTTCCGCCCACAAACGCAATCTTGTCGCCCTTGTTGACCGTAAAGCTTACGTTGTTCAGCACCTTCACCCCATCCACCGTCTTGGATAAGCCCGTGACCTGTAGGATGTCCTTTCCGACCTCACGCTCCATATCGAAGGCAATATAGGGGTACTTCCTCGAGGAAGCGGGCAGCTCCTCTACGGTAAGCTTGTCGAGAAGCTTTCGGCGGGAGGTCGCCTGCTTTGATTTGGATTTGTTTGCGGAGAAGCGGGCGATAAAGCTCTGAAGCTCCCTTATCTTTTCCTCGGCACGCTTGTTCTGCTGCTTTATCATGCGCTGGATAAGCTGGGAGGACTCGTACCAGAACTCGTAGTTGCCGACATACATCTTGATTTTGCCGTAGTCAATATCCACGATATGCGTGCAGACGTTGTTAAGAAAATGACGGTCGTGCGATACAACGATTACTGTACCGAAATAATCCGCAAGGAAATCCTCAAGCCACGAAACCGCCTCTACGTCAAGGTGGTTGGTAGGCTCGTCCATAAGGATAATATCGGGATTCCCGAACAAGCACTGCGCCAGAAGCACCTTTACCCTTTCGTTGCCCGTAAGGCTGTCCATTGTGCGGGAGAGAATATCCTCCGAAAGCCCCAGCCCCTGAATAAGCTTGGACGCATCGCTTTCCGCCTCCCATCCGTTAAGCTCCGCAAACTCGCCCTCAAGCTCTGACGCACGGTCGCCGTCCTCGTCGGAGAAATCCTCCTTCGCATAGAGAGCGTCCTTTTCCCTCATGATATCATAAAGGCGCCTGTTCCCCATGATAACGGTGTCCTGAACGGTGTACTCGTCAAACGCATAGTGGTCCTGCCTCAGCACCGACATACGAAGCTCCGGCGGCTTGGTCACCGTCCCCTTTGTCGGCTCAAGGTCGCCGCAAAGCGCCCTCAGGAACGTGGACTTTCCCGCTCCGTTCGCTCCGATGCCACCGTAGCAGTTGCCGGAGGTGAACTTCAAGTCCACGTCCTTGAATAAAAGCTGTCCGCCGAAGCTGACGCTGACATTAGATACTGTAATCAATAGCTGTTCTCCTTAAATTTTAGCGAACGCCTGCTCAAGGTCGGCGATAATGTCCTCAACGTTTTCAAGACCCACGGAGAAGCGGATAAGCCCGCCGTCTATCCCTGCCGCCACAAGCTGCTCATCGGTAAGCTGGCGATGGGTTGCGGATGCGGGGTGCAGAACGCAGGTGCGTATATCCGCAACATGAACCTCGTTGGACGCCAGCTTGAGGCTGTCCATAAATTTGACGGCTGCGCTTCTTCCGCCCTTGATTGAGAAGGAGATAACGCCGCTCGTTCCGTCGGGGAGATACTTCTGCGCAAGCTCGTAGCCCTTGCTGCCCTCAAGGGCGGGGTAGGTAACGAACTCCGTCTTCCCCGTGCCGGCAATATACTTGGCAGCCTTAAGCGCATTCTCGCAATATTGCTTCATGCGCACCGCAAGCGTTTCAAGCCCGAGATTCAGAAGGAACGAGGAATTTGCCGCAGGGTAGCAGCCGAAGTCCCTCATAAGCTGCATTCTGGCCTTTGTGATATAGGGTGCGGCGGAGTAATCTCTTGTATAGACAATGCCGTGATAGCTCTCGTCAGGCTCTGTCATGCAGGGGAAATTCCCGTTTTCCCAATCGAATTTGCCGCTGTCAACGATAACGCCGCCAACCTGCACGGCGTGTCCGTCCATATATTTCGAGGTCGAATGCACCACGATGTCTGCACCCCACTCGAACGGTCTGCAAAGGATGGGCGTAGCGAAGGTATTGTCGATGATAAGCGGAACGCCGTGCGAATGCGCCGCCCTCGCCCACATCTCGATATCCAGCACCGTAAGCGCAGGGTTAGCGAGCGTTTCGCCGAAAACAGCCTTCGTGTTCGGCTTGAAGGCGGCGTTAAGCTCCTCCTCGGTTGCGTCATGCTCTACGAAAATGCACTCGATGCCCATGCGCTTGAGCGTCACGGCAAAGAGGTTTATTGTCCCGCCGTAGATGGATGCGGAGGAAATAAAGCTGTCGCCCGCCTGACAGATGTTCAATATCGACAGAAGCGACGCCGCCTGTCCGCTCGACGTACACATAGCCGCAGCGCCGCCCTCAAGCGCCGCTATCTTCTTTTCGACACAGTCGGTCGTAGGGTTCTCGAAGCGGGAGTAGATAAGGCTCCTTGTCGGGTCGTCAAACACCGCCGCAACATCGTCCGTAGAATCGTACACATATGTTGTGCTTTGAACAATCGGCATAACCCTAGGCTCGCCGTTCTTGGGAGTATAGCCCTCATGCAGGCATTTTGTTTCAATCTTCATAATGATACCCTTTCATCTGTTAATATATTCGTTTAGTGCGCCTAGGAGCGCATTTATTTCCTCGTCCGTTCCGACGGTAATGCGAAGGTGGTTGTCTATCCTCGGCTTATTGAACCAGCGCACGTAAATATCCCTCGATTTGAGATACTCGAAAATATCCCTTGCGGGGTATTTCTCGTGCGAGGCGAAGATGAAGTTAGCCGAGCTGTCGGGGACAATAAAGCCGATTTCACGCATTCGCTCCGTGAGCGTATCCCGTGTTTTCATCACCCTCGCCAAGGTTTTTCGGAAATACTCCTCGTCCTCTATCGAGGCAATCCCCGCCGCCTGCGCAACGCTGTCCACGGGGTAGCTGTTCATGCTGTCCTTTGCGGCATAGAGGGCGGCGATGGCAGCCCTGCTCCCCATGGCGTAGCCCAGACGCATTCCCGCAAGGGAGCGGCTCTTAGAGAACGTCCTCGTCACAACAAGGTTTTCGTATTCCCCAAGCAGCGGCACAGCCGTAGTCCCGCCGAAATCAACATAGGCCTCGTCCACGATGACAACGGAGTCTTGGCTGCTGTCGAGTATCGCCCGAATAAAGTCCGTGTCCCTGCAGATTGAGGTGGGGGCGTTGGGGTTGGCGATAACTATGCCGCCGTTGGGACGGCAATAATCGGCGGGGTTTATGTTGAAATCCGCATCAACCCTAATCTGTTCATACGGAATCCTCAGAATGTCGCACCAGACCGTATTGAAGGAATAGGTTATATCGGGGAAAAGCACGGGCTTTGCAGAGTTAAAGAACGCACGAAAGCACAGCGAGAGAACATCGTCCGTGCCGTTGCCGACAAAGACGTTTTCGCTTTCAAGCCCGTGGTATCGGGCGATTGTTTTCACAAGCTCCACGGCGTTCGCCGAGGGGTATTTTTTAAGCGTACCCCCATCGAAGCGGCTTATCGCCTCAATGACCCTTGGCGAGGGGGGATAGGGATTCTCGTTTGCGTTAAGCTTTATGAAATCCGTCTTATTCGGCTGTTCCCCCGCAACATACGCTTCTATTTCCAAGAGGTTGTCCTTCCAGCCCATTAGCATTCAAGTCCTTTCAAAGCTGTCTAAAATCAAAAGCACGGCGAACGGCGCGCGCACCGCCCCATGCCGCCGCACAGACCCCGCAAAAGCGGTGCCTGTAAGCCGCCGAACGATACGGCGTATCGCCGATTCTCCGTGCATCCTTATGCGGTCTTGCCCCGAATCGGTTGCCGTGCCTCGGGACGGGCGTCATAGCCTGTCCCTGTCGCTTCACGGCGCTCCTCGGATTTTACCGTGTCGTGTCAGTCTGCGTCGTCCTCGAGGGAAAACTCGAGGTGCTGACCGCAGTTGGGACAGTCCATGCCGCCCGCAGCCGCCTGCTCGTAATCGAAAGTAATGGTGTTATTGCAGGTGGGGCAGGTTATGGAATACATCTCGTCGAGGTCGTCCTCGAAATCCTCGTCATAGTCCTCGTCCTCATCGTCATATGTGCCGTAAACCTCGTCCTCAAGCGTGCAGACGCTCTCCTCAAGATCCGTCATCACGGATGCGACATCGTCCAGCTCGTCGTCAACCTCGGCTAGGTTTTCGGCAATATCCGCCAGAACGTCAAGGATTGCGCTTACAACCTTATCGTCAGTATTAAGACCCTCTGCGAGTCCCTTGATGTAGGATACCTTTTCACCAATAGTCATAGCAATACTTCCTTTCAATCCACAGCGGCGGTAATTACTTTACACGCTCCATATACTCGCCCGTTCTTGTATCTATGCGGATAATCTCGCCCTCGTTGATGAACAGGGGGACACGGATTTCCGCACCCGTTTCGAGGGTTGCGGGCTTGGTGGCGTTCGTGGCGGTGTTGCCTGCGAAGCCGGGGTCGGTCTGTGTTATCTGAAGCTCAACGAAATTCGGAGGCTCTACGCCGAACACCTTGCCCTTATAGGACAGCACCTTGCACACCATGTTCTCCTTGACGAACTTAAAGCTCTCGCCGAGATCGGACTCGTTTACGGGAACATCCTCGTAGGTTTCGGGATCCATGAAGTGGTAAAGAGAACCGTCGGAGTAGGTATACTCCATGTCCTTCCTCTCGACATATGCGGTCGGGAATTTAGCGGAAGGGTTATAGGTCTTTTCAACCACCGAGCCGGTGATAACGTTTCTTACCTTTGTCCTTACGAACGCCGCACCCTTGCCGGGCTTAACGTGCTGGAACTCGATAATCTGCATTACGTTGCCGTCTTCCTCAAATGTCATGCCGTTTCTGAAATCTCCTGCTGTAATCATAGTAGGACCTCCAATTTTAATTATCTTGATATTTTAAGTAGCAGCCTTTCGCGAAAAAGGCGGCTCAGGGACACCGCTTATCGGGGATACCATCGGGCTTGTATGCACAGGAACTGTTGGCACACAGCAATGCGGCATTGTCCCAAAAAACACCGTCACAATCATTTTACCCTATTTCATATACTTTTTCAAGCCCTTTTTTGAAATTTTAATACGAAATCCGTCAAACGGGATGTTGATTTAATATATTATGGGCATGGGACGTCGAGGACGTCTGTCCCCTACACATAAGGGCATTCACAGACAATAACACGGTTACGTCAATTAGGATTGTCATATTGCGGGGCGATGAGACATCGCCCCCTACAAGGGGATATTAAATTTATCGTGTGGCGTTGGAATGCGTTATGTGATTCAACATTTCGATTCCCGATAAACGTATTAAATTTCATGCAAATGTAGGGGACGATGCCCTCATCGTCCCACATCACATTGTGACAAAATGGTGCATATCGGTTTTCGATAAACAGATTAAATTTTATGCGGAATCACATTACGCATTTTATGCCGCATAATAAATTTAATTTCGCCCTGTAGGGGGCGATGCCGCACACACGATGTATGCCTCATCGTCCCGTGGCGCATTGTAACAAAAAGGTACGTAATGTTTGACGGATTTCGTATTATAGTTTATGTGTATGGGACAGACGTCATGTTGCCCTTTGACGGCGGCATCCTTGCCGCCTACATCCGCATGAAATTTAATTCGTTTATCGGGAAACGGGATGTTGCCGATAATTATTCGGGGATAGTGGGACGTCGAGGACGTCGTCCCCTACACATAAAATTTAATGTGAAAACCGTTGAACGGTACGCACCATTTGATTATAACAATGCTGCTGATGTCCCCCGCCTCTTAGCGGAATCACATTACGCATTCCAATGCCGCACGATAAATTTAATATCGTCCCGCAGTGTTGCGTTAAAATTCACATCCCATTTGACGGATTTCATTGAACTTTTTTGTGTGTGCGGCTAACCCCGCCTCAAATCCTTATAAGACTCTTCGTGGTAGAGGTGAGGCTTATGCAGCCGTCCTTTGTCACCACTGCCATGTCCTCTATACGCACGCCGAGGCTGTCGGGGATGTAGACTCCCGTTTCTATCGCCACCACCATGCCCTCACGCAGCATATCGCCCGAGCTGCGCGAAATCTGCGGCGGCTCGTGAGGCTCGATGCCTATTCCGTGCCCAAGCCCGTGCGTGAAGTACCTGTCAAAGCCCCATGCGGCAAGCGTGCTTCTCGCAACGCTGTCCACGACCTTGCCGTTTATGCCCGCCCGCAGTGCCTCGAGAGCGTCCCGCTGTGCGCAGGACACGGCGTTGTAGACCTCCTCCTGCTTCGGGGAGATTTTCCCCACGGCAAGCGTTCGTGCCATGTCCGAGCGATAGCCGCAAAGCTCCGCCCCGAAATCCAGCACCAGAAAGCTCCCCTCGCAAAGCCTATTATCGGTAGGCACGGCGTGAGGGAATGCGCCGTTTGCGCCCGTTGCGGCAATGGTCGGGAAGGCAATGCCGTCCGCCCCGCATTCCATGATGTAGTAATCCAAAAGAGCCGCCGCCTGCCGTTCGGTCATGCTTCGGCGTATGGTGTTCAAAAGCCGCTCATACGCCTGCTCTGCGATGCGCTGAGCCTCGCTTATAAGCTTTATCTCCTCCGCCGACTTTATCATGCGCATTGCCGCAAGGGCATCCGAAAGCTCCTTCGATGCCTCGACCGAGGAATAGACGAGCGACGCCTTATACGCCTCGAACACGGAAATCGGCATGAACGCCGCTTCGGTAAGCACTCGATGCTCCCCGCTGTTTATGAGGATGTCGGAAATCTGGGAGCAGCTGTCCCTCGAAAGGACAACCTCACAGCCCACGGCCTTAGCCCTCGCCTGCGCATAATAGCGGCTTTCAACAATAAGATAGCTCCCGCCGCTCGTAATCAGCGCAACGCCGCCCTCGCAGGAAAACCCGCACAGGTAGCGCATATTTGCGGGGGAGGTTATAAGGGCGGCGCAGCCCTCCTCAAGCCATGCCGCAAGCCTTTCACACCTGTCCATCGCCGCCACCGAGCATATTGTCCAGCGCATAAAGCGCCAAGATATAGCCGAGCTTACCGAAGCCCGCAATCGTGCCCCTGCATACAGGGGCGATGACACTTGTCTTGCGGAACTCGTCACGGTTGTTTACGTTGGACAAATGCACCTCTACGACAGGTATTTTTATGGCGGCGATAGCGTCACGTATGGCATAGCTGTAATGAGTGTATGCGCCCGCATTGAGTATAACCCCGCCGCAGTCAAGGCGGCTTTCGTGAAGCCTGTCGATAATGCCGCCCTCCGAATTGCTTTGATAAAACACCGCCTCGTAGCCCAAGCAGCGAGCCTTCTCAAGGATTTCATCATTGATGGATTTCATCGTGTCCGCACCGTAGATGCTCGGCTCCCGCTCTCCGAGAAGATTAAGGTTCGGGCCGTTCAAAACGAGAATTTTCATGAAATTACCTCCGCTCTTAACATATTCCAAAGGCTGCACCTCATCAATGCCGCCTTAAAGTCCCTCATAATACTGCTTCATCGCCGCCGCATCCTCCGCCTGAGTTCCGTCCGATTCGCAGATTATGGACGGCTGAAGCCCTCGCCTGTGCAGCTCCTCCATAAGCGGCTCGAACTGCGGCCCGTATGCGCTGTCCTCAAAGGTGAGGTGTCGCTTCTCGCCGCCTGCGGTGTACTCGATTTTGCTGAAATGGATGTGCATGGACGAGAGACGGTCATGCCCAAGCTTGTCCTCGATCCTATCGAGTATCGCCGCATAATCGCCTTTTGTCCTTATCCCGCCGAGGGTTCGTGCGTTGAGGTGTCCGAAATCCACCGTCGGGAGAAACCTTTCGTCCACTCCGCACAGCTCCACAACCTCATCGAGCGTTCCGAGCTGATTTATCTTGCCCATTGTTTCGGGACAGATGATTATATCGGAAAGCCCCGCCTCGTCCAACGCCGCCTGCGCCCGTCTTAGGGTGTCCGCCGCCAGAGCGGATGCCTCCTCCCTCGTTATCTTAGAGCAGCTCCCCGAATGCACCACTATCTTCCTAGCACCCACGGATTTCGCCGCCTGAGCCGATTGGAGGATGTAGTCGATGCTTTTAAGGCGTGTCTGCTCATCCACGGAGGAAAGCGAGATGAAATACGGCGCATGAAGCGTGACGTAAATGCCATGCTCACGGGCAAGCTGCGGCAGAAGCTGCGTTGTGGCGGAGCTAAGGCGAACGCCCCTTCCGCACTCGATTTCGTAGCCGTTAAGCCCCATTTCCCCGAGATACTGCGGCAGATCCTGCGGAAACCTCCGCTTGCCCCAGCTCAGAGAATTGCCGCCCGGACCGAATGTTATTCCCATCACTTCACCTCCAGCTTTGTATAATCACGATGAAACACAACGCTCTCAAGCCTTCGCTTGAGGCGGAACGTCCATGTTTTCTCCAGATGAAACGGCTCGACCAGCACCGTGCGGACGCCTTTAAGGTTGCCCGCCATGATGTCGGTGAATATCTGATCCCCGACGACAAGCGTCCGAGCCTTGTCCGCTCCCATCGCCCTCATCGCCCTTGTAACCCCGAACGTAAGCGGCTTTGCGCCGTTTGCGGTGTATTCAAGTCCGAGAAGAGCCGCAAGCGGTGCGACACGCTTTTCGGTATTGTTCGATACCACACGCATTTTTATGCCAAGAGAGCGCATTTCGTCAAGCCACTCGACAACACCCTCCTCTGCGGCAGGGTTGCCGTGCATGGACAGGGTGTTGTCCATATCCAGCACAAGTGCGCTCACGCCGTTGCTTTCGAGGAAATCCTCGTCTATCTGCAAAACGCTTTTGAGCCAATACGTCGGCTTGAACAGCATATGGGCACCTCCTTGCCGTGCGTTTTTGTTAGTGGTTAGTTGTTAGTGGTTAGCTGTTAGCTAAGAGCCGATTCAAAAGCAGGGACATCCTGCCGCAAACAATTAAAGCGGGCATATGCTGCCCGCCTCAACCGTTGATTTTAAGTAGCACAAGGCAAACTCCAAATCAGAAAAGTCCTGAATCAGAACTTGCGCTTGCGAGCAGCTTCGGACTTCTTCTTACGTTTTACCGAAGGCTTTTCGTAATGCTCTCTTTTACGAACTTCAGCAAGAACGCCGTCCCTTGCGCATGAACGCTTGAA
>X287_Common_Brushtail__coassemble_195_pt1 | contig 12016 bp, 10 predicted proteins | sample X287_Common_Brushtail__metabat2_high_PE_016 | metagenome-assembled genome bin X287_Common_Brushtail | reverse complement strand
CCGACATGAGGAGGGAAAACGCCGAGAAATCGTTCCTGCTCAAGGGCGGAGCGCACGTCTGCGGCAAATCCGTCATGCTTGTCGACGACATCAGCACAACGGGCAGCACGCTTTCCGCCTGCGCCGCACTCCTCCTAGACGCAGGGGCGGTGAGCGTGAGTGCCGCCGTTTTCGCAAAGACAAGGGCGGACGCTTGATTTTTTGGAATATGTGTGGTATACTAAGGCAGCACAAGCATCGGCGGTTCGCCGTAATGAATATCGAAGAGGATTGTTTGTATGACAGTTAAAGTGCCCGCAGAGGAAATGGCTTTACAGCGGGAATATATGCTTAAGGTCGCCGAGCTTAACCTAAAGCGTGACCTGCCGCCTGTCGCCCATGTTCACAGCTTCGGCTGTCAGCAGAACGTGAGCGATGGCGAGAAAATCAAGGGAATGCTTTCGGAGATGGGCTACGGCTTTACGGACGACCCAGACAGGGCGGATCTGGTGCTGTTCAATACCTGTGCGGTGCGGGAGAACGCCGAGGACAGGGTGTTCGGAAATCTTGGCGCATTGAAGCACGCAAAGCGCTCCAACCCCGATATTCTTATCGGCGTCTGCGGCTGCATGGCACAGCAGGAGCATATCGCCGAGCGCATACGCAAAAGCTTCCCATATGTGGATATGGTGTTCGGAACGCACGTTCTCCACACCCTCCCGCAGCTGGTTTACAATGCGCTTACCATCCGAAAAAGGCAGTTTTCCATAGCTGAATGCGACGGGGTCATTGCCGAGGGAATACCGCTTCGCCGTGAAAGCGGTCTTAAGGCAAGCATACCGATAATGTACGGCTGCAACAATTTCTGCACGTATTGCATCGTGCCTTATGTGCGGGGAAGGGAGCGTTCCCGTGCCTACGAGGACGTTGTCGCCGAGGCAAGGGCTGCAATCGAAAACGGCGCCAAGGAGCTTCTCCTTTTGGGACAGAACGTAAATTCCTACGGCAAGGACAGCGGCACAAGCTTCGCCGAGCTTCTGCGGGGGATAAACGCAATTGAGGGCGAATTTAAGATATGCTATATGTCGAGCCACCCCAAGGACGCTACCCGCGAGCTTATCGACACCATCGCCGAGTGCGAAAAGGTTACAAGGCATTTCCACCTTCCCGTCCAATCGGGAAGCACACGAATATTGAAGCAGATGAACCGCCGTTATACCCGTGAGGACTATTTGTCGCTTGTGGGGTATATCAGGGAGAAAATCCCCGATGCTGCGCTTACGTCGGACATAATCGTCGGCTTCCCCGGCGAAACCTACGAGGACTTTTGCGAAACGCTCTCCCTCGTAAGGCAGGTTGGGTTTGATTCCCTTTTCACCTTTATCTACAGTCCCAGAAAGGGAACAAGGGCGGCGCAGCTTCCCGACCCGATTTCCGCACAGGAAAAGGGGCTTTGGTTCAGGGAGCTTCTTGACGTGCAGCAGCAGGCCGGCGACAACGCCTACCGCAGGTATATCGGCAAAACCCTGCGGGTTTTGTGCGAGGGCACGGGAAGGACTCGTGAGGGCTGCCTTACGGGGAAAACGTGGCAGGATGTAATTGTTGACTTTGACGGCGACAAATCGCTTATAGGAAGCTTTGTTGACGTTGAAATAACCGATGCGCTCAGCTGGGCGCTTTTAGGAACAGCGGGACAGCCGTGAATTTCGGCGGATTCCCCAAGAAGGAGATTATTATGAACGTTATTGAAACAACAAGACAGCTTGGAAAAGCGGTGCAGGCGGACGAAAGATATGCGGAATATATTGAGGCGAAAAGGCTTAATGATGCCGATGAGGAGCTTCAGGAGCTTATCGGCGAGTTCAATCTCGTGCGCCAGAACCTTGCCATGGAGCAGGGCAAGGAGGAGTCCGAGCAGGACGGCGAGAGGATAAGGGAGCTTACCGCTAAAATGCACTCCGCATACAACGCCGTGATGACCAACGAAAACATGGCGAACTACACCATGGCAAAGGCGGGCATGGATAAGCTTATGAGCGAAATCAACACCATCCTCACCTATTGCGTCGAGGGCATGGATCCCGATACCTGCCCGAGCGAGGTGCCTACAGGCTCATGCTCAGGCAGCTGCGACAGCTGCGGCGGCTGCCACTAAGCGACAGGCATTTTCCGTACGGGAGGGCGTTCCGTGCGGACCGAAACGGAGAGAAAGAGTATGGCGCAGGAAACAGATAAGCTATCCCCTATGCTTAAGCAATATCTCAATATCAAGGAGCATTACAGCGACTATGTGTTGTTTTTCCGTTTGGGAGATTTCTATGAAATGTTCCTTGATGATGCCGTTACGGTTTCAAGGGAGCTGGAAATTGCCCTTACGTCAAGGGCAGGCTCTCCCATGTGCGGCGTGCCGTATCACAGCAGCGAGGGCTACATCAAAAGGCTTATCGACAGGGGCTATAAGGTCGCCATCTGCGAGCAGCTTGCCGACCCGAAGGCGTCGAAGGGTCTTGTGGACCGAGGTGTGATACGGCTTGTGACGGCGGGGACGGTTATAGAGGAGAGTATGCTCCGTGAGGACAGCAATAACTACCTCACCTGCATTTACACGCAGGAGGACGCTGCCGCCGCCGCAATTGCTTTCGCAGACCTGTCTACGGGCGAGCTTCACGTCTTTGAAAAAAACGGGGGCAATCTCCAGCAGGAGATTATCTCCGAGTTTTCCTGCTATAACCCCGTGGAGCTTCTCGTGAACAGGGCGTTCATGAAGCTTGAGGACGTTCACGAGTTTGTCTGCCGCAGGGTTCGCTCCTGCTTGGCGGAGGTGCTGGATGACGAGTTTTTCGACAGCACGGATATGTCTGCGGTCATGGCGCAGTTCGAGGAGGGAAGCACCGAGGAAAGCATCGGCATTGCGTCGCTGCCCTTGGCGAAAAAGGCACTGTGCGCTATGTTCCGATATATCGGCGATGCGCAAAGGATAAACGTAAGACGCTTCGTTAGCGTTAAGGTGCATACCGCAAGCGAGTTTGTCGGGCTTAATCTCACCACCCGCCGCAACCTTGAGCTTACCGAAACCATCCGCACAAAGGAAAAGCGGGGTACGCTCATGTCGGTTCTGGATAAAACCGTAACCTCAATGGGACGACGCAAGCTTAAGGTCTGGGTGGAGCATCCGCTCATAAATCCTACGGCGATAATGCAGCGGCTGGATGCGGTGGACGAGCTTATGCGCTCCCCCGCCGCCCTTGGGGAAATATGCGAATCGCTTGACGGGATATACGACCTTGAGCGGCTTATGACACGGGTAATGTATAAGTCTGCTTCGCCTAGGGACATTTATTCCTTGGGACATACCTGCGAAAGGCTGCCCTCGCTTAAAAGCACCCTTTCGGGGATGAGCGCAAGGCTTCTTAAGCAGCTCTCCGAGCGCATAAGCGACCTTGGCGATGTCGCTGCGCTGGTTTCCAACGCTCTTTCAGACGACCCTCCCGCAACCCTCAAGGACGGCGGCATTATCCGTGACGGCTTCAACGATGAGATTGACAGGCTTCGGAAAATTGCGTCCGGCGGCAGGGAAATCCTAGCGGAGATGGAGGAACGGGAGCGCACCGCCACGGGAATACGCACGCTTAAAATCGGCTATAACCGTGTGTTCGGATATTACATAGAGGTATCCAACAGCTTTCGCTCACAGGTGCCGCCGCATTACCACAGAAAGCAGACGCTTACAGGCGGCGAGCGATATATAACGGACGAGCTTAAAAAGGTGGAGAGCGACATCCTCGGCGCAAACGAAAGAATAATCGCCCTCGAACAGACGATATTCTCGCAGGTGCGTGATTTTATCGCCGAGAGGCTTGAGCAGATACAGACCACCGCACAGGCAATATCCGAAACGGACGTGCTTTGCTCCTTCGCAAAGGCGTCGGCGGAGAACGGCTATGTAAAGCCTGAGATAACCTTGGACAGCGTCATAGACATCAAGGACGGACGTCATCCAGTTGTCGAGAAAATCCTCGGCGACAGACCCTTCTCTCCCAACGATACCTTTCTTGACTGCGGCGACAACCGCCTTATGATAATAACGGGACCTAATATGTCGGGAAAATCCACCTATATGCGGCAGACGGCGATTATCGCGCTTATGGCGCAGACGGGGTGCTTTGTTCCCGCACGGTATGCGAAAATCGGCATTGTGGATAAGATTTTCACGAGAGTCGGCGCATCGGACGACCTTTCTGCGGGACAGTCTACCTTTATGGTCGAGATGAACGAGGTCGCCGATATACTCAAGAACGCCACACGCAAGAGCCTTGTGGTGCTTGACGAAATCGGACGGGGAACATCCACCTTTGACGGAATATCCATCGCAAGGGCGGTTGCGGAATATATCTCAGGCAGGGAAATAGGCTGCAAGACGCTCTTTGCGACACATTACCACGAGCTTATCGCCATGGAAAAGGAATGCGAGGGCGTGCGTAATTTCAGCGTCGCCGTATCAAAGCGCGGGGACGATATAAGGTTTTTGCACAAGATAGTAGAGGGCGGCACGGACGACAGCTACGGCATAGAGGTTGCAAAGCTTGCGGGACTTCCGAATAAGGTTATAGCCCGTGCGAAGGAGGAGCTGAAGGAGCTTGAGGTAAGCGGCAAGGTGAAATTGGCGCAGACCCTCGAAAGCACCGCCGAAAGCCAGCTCAGCTTTTCCGCCGTCAACGAGCAGAACGCCATCGCAAGGCTTCGTGCCGCAGATATAAACAGCATGAGCCCGCTTGATGCGCTTATGTTTGTAAAGGAATTGAAGGAAACGCTGTAGAGCGGCACTGCCTTTAGGAGAAATCATGTCAGGGATACATTTGCTGGATAAAAGCGTATATGAGCTTATTGCGGCGGGCGAGGTAATAGAACGCCCCGCCTCCGTGGTAAAGGAGCTTGCGGAAAACTCCATCGATTCGGGTGCGAGTATGATAACCGTAGAGATAAAGCGGGGCGGCGTTTCCTATATCCGTGTAAGCGACGACGGCTGCGGCATTTCTTACGAGGATATGCCGTCAGCCTTTTTGCGCCACGCCACAAGCAAGGTATACTCTGCGGACGACCTTGACAGGATAAACACCCTCGGATTTCGGGGCGAGGCGCTGGCATCCGTCTGCGCAGTGGGCAGAGTCGAGGCGGTAAGCAAACGGGCGCAGGACAAGCTGGGCTGCATTTATCGCATTGAGGGCACGGAAACGGTGGAATATGACAAAATCGGCTGCTCGGACGGGACGACAATAATAATACGGGATCTTTTCTTTAACACGCCCGCAAGGCTTAAGTTCCTCAAAAAGGATGTGACGGAGGGGAATTACTGCTCCTCGGTGGTGGAGAAGCTTGCGCTGTCCCATCCGAACGTTTCGTTTAGGTTTATCCGTGACGGGCGGCAGACGCTTATGACAAGCGGCGACGGCGAGTATTACAGCGCAGTGTACGGCGTTTTCGGGAAGCAGTTTGCGGCGAGCCTTATCCCTGTGGACGGGATATATCGTAACGTAGGGGTTACGGGCTATGTATCCTCTCCGCTTTTCACGAGGGCGAACCGCTCCATGCAGTGCTTCTTCGTAAACGGAAGAAGCGTCAAAAGCCCGCTTTGCTGTGCGGCTGTCGAGGAGGCATTCCGCAACAATATCATGGTGGGGAAGTTCCCCGCCTGCGTGCTTTGTATTAACCTTGATCCGTCCATGCTTGACGTGAATATTTCCCCCGCAAAGACGGAGGTTCGCTTTTCGAGCGAAAAGCAGGTGTTCGATGCGGTATATCTTGCAGTCAAGAACAGCCTTATGGAATATGACGAAAGCCGAGAGATAGTCCTCCCGACCGTTGGCGAGGAAGGCTCCGAGCAGAAAAGTGAGCCTGCCCCGACCATGGCGATTCCGTCGGGGGGCAGCGACGTCGTCTATACCGTAAAATCCGACCGAACCCAGCAGTTCGTCCTTCGGCAGAGAGTACCGTTTAGTATGCAGACGCCTCCGCCCGCCGCCGAGCAGATAACGATGCCCGAGGCTTCTCCGATTTCTTGCGAAGCACCGCTTGAAGAGGGCGAGCCTTCGTTCATTACGGCGAGAGCATTTGAAAGGCATTCGCCCGCCGTGGAGCATCCCTCCGAAACGGAGCGGCAGCCGATGCCTGAGGAGCGGCTGCCCGATGAAATCGCCGACTCGCCGCAGCCGTATGAGCAGCCGCAGGAACGTGAGCAGCCGCAGGAGCAGGTGCGTGTGATAGGGGAGCTTTTCAAGACGTATATCATCTGCGAAAGCGGCGAGGGGATGCTGCTTATCGATAAGCACGCCGCCCATGAGCGCATAAATTTCGAGAACCTCAAAAGGGGCGTAAACAGCCACGGGCAGCTTCTCCTCGAGCCGAGGGAGGTCATGCTTTCGGCGGAGGAATACGATGCCGTCAGCGGCTTTGCCGATAAGCTTGCGGATGTCGGGCTTCTGGTTAAATTCCGTGACGGGAGGGCTGTCGTAGAGGGCTTGCCGCAGCTTATGGACAGCGTTGACCCAACGGAGCTTCTTGAAAGCATAGCGCAGATGTTAGCGCAGAACAACGACAATGCGCAGGGGGCGCTTTTTGACGACATTCTGCACATGATGGCTTGCAAAGCGAGCATACGTGCGAACGAGGATCAGGATATTTCCGAGCTTGCGTACCTCGCAAATCGTGTCGTAAACGATAGGAGCATACGCTACTGCCCGCATGGCAGACCTGTCCTTACACAGATTTCAAAGCGGCAGATAGAAAAGTATTTCGGGCGAATTGTCTGAGCGGCGAGGCATTTCGCAGGATTCGGAACGGAGCGGGAAATGGATAACACGATCATAGTAGTATGCGGTCCGACTGCTTCGGGGAAAACGGCTCTTGCGGTTGAGATTGCAAAAAGATACGGCGGCGAAATCATCTCCGCCGATTCCATGCAGATTTATACCGATATGGACATCGCCTCCGCAAAGGCAACCCCGCAGGAGCAGCAGGGAATCCCGCATCACCTCCTCGGCTTCCTTGACCCGTCGGAGGAATTTTCGGTTGCGGATTACGTTAAGCTGTGTGACAGCACCGCAAGGGACATTCTGTCAAGGGGGCGTGTTCCCGTGCTGTGCGGCGGGACGGGACTGTATATCTCCTCGTTTACCGAGAATATCACCTTTGACGACAGCGGGCGTGATGATGAGTATCGGGAGGATCTTCGCAGGATAGCCCGACAGCAGGGCGGCGGCGCATTGCTCGAAATGCTGCGTGAGGTTGACCCCGAAACGGCGCAGACGCTCCACGAAAACAATGTCGGGAGGATAATACGCGCGCTCGAGGTTTACAAAACATCGGGACACACCATCTCCCAAGCCAAGCGCAGCTCCCGTGCAGTGCCATCGCCGTACCGCTTCATAATGCTTACGATAGATTATGAGGACAGGGCGGTGCTGTACGAGCGCATAAACAAAAGGGTAGACCTTATGATGAAAGCGGGACTTCTCGAGGAGGCGAGGGCGTGCTTTTCCCGCCCCGACCGTCCGACCGCATCTCAGGCGATAGGCTGCAAGGAGCTGTACCCGTATTTCCGAGGGGAGAGAACGCTTGATGAATGCGTCGAGGAGCTGAAGCTCCGCACTCGTCAATACGCCAAGCGGCAGATGACGTGGTTTCGCCGAGATCCGAGGATAATCCGTATTACGGCGAGGGACGGCGACAGCCTTTGCGACATATGTGAAAGGGCGTTCGGCGTCATTGACGAAAGGCTGCGCTTCTAATAGCCTGACGAAAATTCGGCGGAGCAGGCGGTTTGCTGTCGCCGTGAGGGGCTGCCATAGAAATTTTTTTTAAAAATTCAAAAAAACTTATAGCTTTTTTTTGAAAGGTATGTTATAATACAGGTATATATAGTCGGAGTACTATGCGTGTTTTAATTTCGACATCCAAGATATGCCGAAATGCCGCCGCAGGAGGGGAAGAAAATGCGGGCACTGACTGCCTGTGTTTTGACGCTGTACGGCGGTATGCGGCGGGTGAATCGGATGCCGTGGGGGAATGGCTTGTATTTCGGCTTCAGCCCTTGTCCTTTATCATCACAAAGGGTTAGGCTAACTCTGCACAAGGATCGTACTTTATGCGGCGTTGCCTTAGAATAAATATAGAAAAAGGTGGCTAATTATGGCAAAGGACATAAACCTTCAGGATGTTTTCCTTAATCAAGCGAGAAAGGACAGGATTCCTGTCACCATCTACATCACCAACGGCTTCCAGTTCAAGGGCACCGTAAAGGGCTTCGATAACTACACTGTTATCCTTGACACGGACGGTAAGCAAAACCTTATATATAAGCACGCTATCTCTACGATAACGCCCTTTAAGCCTGTGTCTATCCTTGACGCATACGAAAAGTCCGAGGACGAGTAATGCGCTCCCGCTGGACGACTGCCATCATCGCTCTTCTCTCCCTTTTCGTCATCCTTATCGCCGTGGGACAGATTTTTTTCGCCGGCGGCGAGGACATAACCACCGAAACGGTATATTTCTACGACATGGAGCAGGAAATACCCTTTGAAGGCGTGTATATGCGTGACGAAACCCTGATTTACAGCTCCGGCTCCGGCGTGATAAGCTATGAGCATGAGGACGGCTCTAAGGTCGGGAAAAGCTCCGTCATCGCCCGCCGCTATAAAAGCGAGAGCGAGATAGAGTACCGAAGGGAAATCGAATCGCTTACGGGACAGATAGAGGTTCTCCAAAATGCGGAGGAGCTTATCGGAACGGACAGCTCTCAGCTTGAGGTAATCACAAGCCAGATAAACGAGGAGCATTCCGCCCTGATAAGCGCCATCATCGAGAAGGACTATTCCGCCGCCGAGGCGCTTGAGGACAGTATGCTTGAGGTGCTTTGCAAGCGTGAAATAACGCTTGGCGAGTCGAACGGCTATTCCGAGAGGATAAGTGCGCTTGAAAGCCGTGTGAGCGAGCTTGAGGCGAGGCTATCGGGCGAGGTCTATGAAATCTATGCGGAAGGCACGGGGTATTTCGTAAGCAATGTCGACGGATACGAGGGCGAGATAAGCTTCTCCGACACCGAGTCGATGACCGCCGAAAGGATAGAAAGCATTATCGATAATCCCGATAAATCCTCCGACAGCAGCGCTATCGGAAAGCTTATTTCGGGCTATACATGGCGTGTGGCGGCGGTTATCGAATCCGAGAATATGTTCGGAATATACGAGGGAAGCTCCGTTACGCTGCGTGTCGGCTCGGAAAGCTCCCTGCTCGATGCGCAGGTCGTGTCCGTGACTGACTGCGGCGATGGGCGTTCGGTGTACATATTCGAGTGCGACAGGCTGACGTCTGCGGTGGTTGGCGGAAGGACGGCGAATTTCAAGCTCGTCGTGAACAGCTATGGCGGTCTGCGTGTGAACCGTGACGCTATCCGTTATGACGAGAACGATGAGCGGGGCGTGTTTGTTGTCCGTGGGACAAGCCTTGTGTTCAGAAAAATCAACGTCATTTATTGGGGCGAGGGTTATGTCATTTGCTCGCAGGAAAGCGGCGATGATTATCTGAAGCTTTACGACAGAATAGTTACAGAGGGCAAGGATTTGTATGATGGAAAAGTTGTTGAGTAACGGCGAAACAAGCTTTGACGACATACGTCAGAATTACGCTCGTATTTGTGAAAACATAGATAATGCCATGGCTCAGGCAGGAAGAACCGACAGCGTTCGCCTTATGGCGGTAACGAAAACGGTTTCGGTGCCCCGCATAAACTATGCGGTAGGGCTTGGCATAGACCTTTTGGGCGAAAACCGCGTGCAGGAGTTCATGGATAAGCGGGAGGGCTATTCCCCCTCGGAAATCCACTTCATCGGCGGGCTTCAGACCAATAAGGTAAAATATATTATTGACAAGGTATCAATGATCCATTCCGTGGATAATATGCGCCTAGCGGAGGAGATAAACCGCCGTGCGGCACAGCATGGACTGGTCATGGATATATTAGCCGAGGTAAACATCGGCGGCGAGGATACCAAGGGTGGCATTTCTCCGCAGACGGCGGGGGATTTCTGCGGGCAGGTATCCGCACTCCAAAACGTCAGACTCAGGGGTCTGATGACAATACCACCGCCGGAATGCGGCGAAGGGTGCTTTGCGCAGATGCAGGAGCTTTTTCAAAGCCTTAAGGCTCTGCCGCACGGGGACAGCGCAGCGTTCGACACGCTCTCTATGGGTATGTCGGGGGACTATGAAACGGCGATAAGGTATGGGGCAACAATTGTCCGAATAGGCTCAGGCCTTTTCGGATACAGAAAATATTCATAATTGGGAGGAAATTACAATGGCAAACTTTTTCAAGAGCATTTTTGGTTCAGGGGAAACAGATGAGGATTTCGTAGATTACGATGAAAGCTATGACACCTCTTCCTCCGCCGTAACGGAGCAGGAGGCTGATTATGCGTCAAGCGTATCCTATGAGCAGCCGCAGAGCCGCTTCTCACAGAAGTCCGGCAGCACGTCCTCAAGGGTCATCAATATGCACAACAGCAACGGCGGCAAGCTTGCGGTATTGTTCCCGACGAGCTATGAGGAGGTCATGAAGGACGCTGTGGGCTACCTTAAGGATAACGCTATCGTTTTCCTTAATCTGGACAGCGTTGACGTAGATCTCAGAATGAGAATTGTTGATTTCATGACAGGCGTATGCGCCGCTATTGACGGGAAGATTAAGAAAACCGCTTCCTGCTCTTATGCGGTTGCGCCGAAGAATGTCGAGTGGATAAACGATATTGACGATTACAACGTCTGATAACGGCGTTGTGGGCATCGAACCTCTGAACGATGGGGAGCGTTACCTTACCGCACACATCGCCGATTTGCAGCGAAAGAGCGCAGCATGCGGCGTTCCGTCCTTCTCCGCCTTTCTCACCGAGAGGGAGGCGGCGCTGGCGGAGTGTGCGGTCAAAGGCAAGCCCCTTTTTTACGGAGGATATGACGGTGCGGCAAGGACGGTCTGCGGCTTTTTCGAGGGCACTTACGCTCAGACGCTGCCGAAGGAGGAGCTGTTTCCTGTCTGCGCCGTTACCCTTTCCTTCAGAGAATTCGACAGACTCTCCCACCGTGATTTCCTCGGGGCAATTCTAGTCCTCGGAATAAAACGGGAGCTTGTGGGGGATATTCTTGTTGCGCAGGGATATGCGGTGGTCTTTTGCCTGAAAAGTGCGCAGGAGCTTGTTTTGCGGCTTGACAAGGTCGGGCGGACGGGCGTGTCTGCGGAAAAGGGCTTGACAAAGCCGCTCCCGCCGATAAGAACCGAAAAAATCGAAACAACCGTTTCGTCGCTGCGGCTGGATTGCATTTTAAGCGCTGCGGCGGGGATATCAAGAGATAAGTCTGCATTGCTGATAAAATCAGGACGAGTCAATGCGGATTTTTCGCCGTGCCTTAGGGCGGATGCGCAGATAAAGGAAAATACGGTTATTTCCGTTCGTGGTGTCGGAAGATACCGCCTTAGTGCGGTAAACGGCGAATCCCGAAAGGGCAGGCTGCGCATTGTGATAGAGAAATTTGTCTAGAGCAACACCGCACAGGGTGCGGTCTTTATGCGTTGCTGCTCTGAAAACGGACACGTTAAATAAGGCTGCCCGATGCGGAACGGCGACGGGCTTTAGCGGAAGGAAGAATAAAATGAACGCAAAGGACATCATTACAAGACGCTTTGAGAAAGCCACATTCAACGGCTATAAGACGGACGATGTGGACGATTTCCTCAAGGAGGTTTCCAACGAATATGCGGAGCTTCAAAAGGAAAAAAACGAGCTTGAGCGAAAGCTTGAGGTTCTTGCGGAGAAAATCCGTGAGTATCGTGACGATGAGGATGCGCTAAAGGATGCGCTTCTTCTTGCGCAGAAGCAGGGAAATGCGATTATCGCCGAATCCAAGGCGAACGCAGAGAAGCTTGACAAGGAAACCAAGGAATCCATCGCCAAGCAGCTATCCGAGGCAAAGGAGAAGTCCGATAAGC
>X287_Common_Brushtail__coassemble_192_pt1 | contig 12168 bp, 8 predicted proteins | sample X287_Common_Brushtail__metabat2_high_PE_016 | metagenome-assembled genome bin X287_Common_Brushtail | reverse complement strand
TCGTTTGCCTTTTTCTTCGCCTTAACCTTATCCATAGCGTCGCGGCGAACATTCCTTACGGCAACCTTGCTTTCCTCACAGGTTCTGCTGACGGTCTTGCAAAGCTCTTTTCTGCGTTCCTCGGTAAGCTGCGGGAACATTATTCTAAGGACTCTGCCGTCATTGGTGGGATTTATGCCGAGGTCGCTCGCCTGTATAGCCTTTTCAATAGACTTCAGGGAGGAAGCGTCATACGGCTGTACGACAAGGATTCTTGCCTCCGCAACCGAGATAGATGCCATCTGGTTTACGGGAGTAGGCGTTCCGTAATAATCCACGGTGATTCTGTCGAGAACACCGGGGTTAGCTCTTCCGGCACGAATCGTGCCAAGCTCGCTTTGGAGAGCGTTAAGGCACTTGCCCATCCTCTCCTTGGTATTATCCATAATTTCCTTCATAATATTCTCCCTTTCTGCAAAGACGACAGTCTATGCGGTTGGCTTAAATCAAAATAAGTAAAACAGCAAAGCCGATTTTATGCAGCTCGGTTATGTAAGCTTATGTCCTTTCGGGCTTATGCTTTGTCACAAGCGTACCGACGCTTCTGCCCATGACGGCGTCGTAGATATTGTCGGGGCGGCTCAGATTAAATACGATAATGGGGATGTTGTTTTCGGTGCATATTGCTGCGGCGGCGCTATCCATGACCTGAAGCTTCTTGACAAGAATATCGTGATGCGTAATGACATCATACTTCACCGCATCGGGGAACTTCTTGGGGTCTTTATCGTATATTCCGTCAACCATGGTCGCTTTGAGGATAATATCAACGCCCAGCTCTGCGGCTCTTAATGCGGCGGCACTGTCTGTGGAGAAAAAGGGATTGCCCGTGCCGCATCCGAAAATGACGATTCTGCCCTTTTCTAGGTGTCTTATTGCCTTGCCAAGGATGAACGGCTCAGCCACCTGCTGCATGGTGATTGCGGTCTGGACACGCACGGTACAGCCCATGTTTTCAAGCACATCTGCGACAGCAAGCGCATTCATTGTCGTTGCAAGCATACCGATATGATCCGCTCTCGCTCTATCCATGCCCTGCGAGCTTCTTCCGCGCCAGAAGTTCCCGCCGCCTACTACGATGCCGATTTCGACACCTGCGTCTGCGGCTTTCTTTATGCTGGCGCAGATTTTCTCGATGGTAGCCATATCAAGACCGCTGTCCTTGTCGCCCGCAAGGGCTTCCCCGCTGAGCTTAAGGAGTATTCTCTTATACTTTGGTGATTCAATATCGCTCATTTGCTTACCTCCGATAGAGTCAAATCAATAGTCCAGAACACGAATTCTGCCTAAGATTTCTGCTCCGTCAGCTACCTTAGCGCAAGCGGCGGCAGCCTCCTTTTCGGGCATTGCTCCCGTAATAAAGGCAAGCTCGTTTTCACGTCCGCTCTTGGAGGAAAGATATTGAACATTGCCGAACACAGCCTTAACGACTGCCCTTGTTACATCAACGTTATCGGCGGTGAGCCTTATATAATCCGCACACACGAACTCGTCAAACGGCTTTACAAAGGACTGGTCGCTGTCCGCCCATGTAAGAGAGCGGCTTGTTCCAGAGTGCTTGACAGCGGAAACGATATCCGATACAACTGCGCTTGCGGTAGGGAGCTTGCCCGCACCCTTGCCGTAGAACACAACATCGCCCGTTGCATCGCCCTTTACGAGGATAGCGTTAAACACATCGTTTACGCCCGCAAGCTGGCTGTCGTCCTTGATGACGGCGGGAAAAACTCCTATGGATATTCTTCCGTCCTCCTCACGCTTAGCGCAGCCGATAAGCTTTATGCGGGAATCGAAGCTGTCACAATATTCCACATCCTGAAGCGTAATTTTCGTAATGCCCTCGGTATAAATGCTGTCGGGGTAAACGTGCCTTCCGAACGCAAGAGAAGCAAGTATGCAAATCTTGCGGCAGGTGTCGATGCCATCAACATCGGCAGAGGGATTCCTTTCGGCATAGCCAAGCTCCTGAGCTATTTTCAGAGCCTCCTCGAAGCCCATGCCCTCACGAATCATTTTGGTAAGTATGAAGTTGGTGGTTCCGTTGAGGATACCGGCTATCTCGTCTATGCCGTTTGCATCAAGGCACGCATGGAGAGGCTTGATGATGGGGATACCGCCGCCGACACTCGCCTCGAAAAAGAAATTTACGTTGTTTTCCTTGGCGATAGCCAAAAGCTCCGCACCCTTTGCGGCGACAAGCTCCTTGTTGGAGGTTACAACGTTCTTCCCCGCAAGGAGCGAGGACTTGACATAATCGTATGCAGGCTTGAGTCCGCCGATAACCTCGGTTACAACGGTTATCTCAGGGTCGCCCAGAATAATATCGAAATCCTTTATGAATTTGTCCGCATAAGGACTGTCAGGAAAATCTCTCAAATCAAGGATATACTTGATGTCAAGCTCCTCACCTGCTTTCTTTTCAAGGCTCTCTTTATTTTTATAGAAAACCTCGACTGTCCCTGAGCCTACTACACCATAACCCAGAACAGCAATCTTTGCCATAGTTAAACTTCCTTTCGTATGTGAATTGTGATTAAGCACTTAATCTTTCGGAATCTATTGTATCAAATCGCAGCTTTATCAAGGAAAGTGCGAAAAATCTTAGATTTAACAAAAACATTGCGTTTTTAATGTACGCTTGCGTTTTATTATAGCATAATGCGAAGCGTTATGATATAATTATCCGAATCGCATGGAGTGAGCCAAAGGCGAACGGATATGCGAGGATTTTGATCTATAATAAACGCTCTGCGTTTATTATATCATAATGCGAAGCATTGTGATATAATTTGCCGATATGCACGGAGTGAGCGTAGCGAACGAATGTGCAAGGCATTTAATCTATAATAAACGCTATGCGTTTATTATAGCATAATGCGGAGTATTTTTCAAGTAGTTTTTTGCTTGTCGGCGATTTATTTCATTCATACGCAAAACAGCCCCATGCAATTATGCACAGGGCTGTCGAATTTATGGAAAATAACATAAGCGGTACACACTGCCTCGGACTGACTCAATCCGCTTAAATCAAAGCTGAGAAAGCTCCTCAAAGCTCTTCTTCATGGCGGGGTACAGCTTTCTGTACATCTGATATACACGCTCATACTCGGAGATATTCTCTTGAACAGGCTGCTGAATTTTCTCCGGCTTGATTACAGCGGCACAGGCTTCGGGAACGCTCTTATAGATACCCGCACCAACCGCCGCAAGAAGGGCAACTCCGAGAGCAGGACCTTCCTTGTTAAGCGTAGTCTTTACAGGGCAGCCGTACAAATCCGCAAGCATCTGACGCCAAAGCGGAGATGACCCGCCGCCGCCGCAAGCCATCATATCGTCTACGCTTATGTTCATCTCACGGATAACCTCAACGCAGTCACGCAGCGAATAGGATACTCCCTCCATCACTGCACGAAGCAGATCCTTCTTCTTGTGCATAGAGGATAAGCCGAAGAACACTCCCCTTGCGTTAGGGTCAAGATGCGGAGTCCTCTCGCCGTTAAGATACGGCATATATAGCAGGCGGTTTGCGCCGATGGGAACACTGCCCGCCTCCTTATCCATAAGATAATACGGGTCAACGCCCATAGACACAGCGGTTTCCATCTCCGCCCATGCGAAATTATCCCTGAACCATTTCAGCGACAGTCCCGCAGACTGCGTAACGCCCATAACGTGCCAGCAATTCGGCACGGCGCAGCAGAACGTATGGACCCTACCCTTCTTGTCGATGGCGATATCGGAGGTATGTGCAAAGACAACGCCGCTTGAACCGATGGTTGTGAAAGCCCTGCCGTCCTCGACAACACCCGTACCGACTGCCGCCGCCGCATTATCGCCCGCACCGCCGACGACGGGAGTCCCCTCCTTAAGACCCGTAAGCTCTGCGACACGCTTTGTCACTGTTCCCGTTATTTCGGGAGATTCGTAAACCTTTGCCAAGAGCGATTTATCTATCCCAAGCTTCGTCAGCACCTCATCGCTCCAGCAGCGGTGAGGGACAACCAGAAGCTGCATACCGGAGGCATCGGAAACCTCCGTCGCAAACTCGCCCGTAAGCATAAATCTTATGTAATCCTTCGGCAAAAGAATATGTCGGCAGCGCTCGTAATTCTCCGGCTCGTTATTCTTTACCCACATGATTTTTGCGGCGGTGAAGCCCGTGATTGCGGGGTTTGCGGTGATTTCAACCAGCCTTTCCGCACCGACTTTATCGGTGATTTCAACAACCTCTTTTGCAGTTCTCTGGTCGCACCAGATTATAGAGCGGCGGATAGGCTTGTTATCTGCGTCAAGCATTACAAGCCCGTGCATCTGTCCGGAAAGACCTATGCCCTTGATTTCCTCCGAGGGGACTCCACCGGTGTTTATAACGTCCTTTATGCCGTTTACAGCGGCGTTCCACCAATCCAGCGGCTCTTGCTCCGCATAGCCGTTGCAGGGAGTATACAAAGGATACTCGTATGTTGCAGAGGAAATCGGCGTGCCGTCCTCGGAAAAGAGAACGGTTTTTGTGCCGGATGTACCGATGTCAACTCCTAAAATATATGCCATAACAATATTTCTCCTTTATCATAATGTGATTTTCGGGACACAGCACCGCCTTTTATCTGCGGTGCGAAATCCCATCCTGTCGGAACACCCCACAGGCGAACCTGCGGGGCGCACAAAATCATGACTTACTCGCCGCACAGCTCCTTGTACAAGCCAATGTAAAGCTTTGCGGAAGCACCCCAGCTGAAATCGGCTTTCATAGCTCTTGTGACAAGCTTGTTCCACTCGCTCTTGTTATCGTAAACGCTCTTTGCACGGCGAATCTGATCAAGCATATCCAGTGCATTGTAGGACTGGAACGTGAAGCCGATGCCGTTGTCGCCGTAGTCGATAATGCTGTCCTTCAAGCCGCCCGTAGCACGCACAATCGGAACAGTTCCGTACCGAGCGGCGATCATCTGCGCCAGACCGCAGGGCTCGCTCTTCGAGGGCATGAGGAACATATCCGCACCCGCATACAGACGCTTCGCAAGCGCAGCATTGTAGCCCTTGTAGAAGCCAACCTTATCGGGATAACGCCAATGCATTTCCTGGAAGAAGTTTTCATACTGCTGCTCGCCCGAACCGAGGACGACAATCTGCATATCGACAGACACAATCTCATCAAACACGTATCTTACGAGGTCAAAGCCCTTATGGTCGGCAAAGCGGGAAATCATTACGAGAAGCGGGATGTTATACTGCGGCATACCGAACTCCTCGAAAATTGCGCTCTTGCAGACAGCCTTGCCCTTATGCGAGCGGGTTGTGAACTTTGCGGCGATGGTGTCATCAGTTTCGGGATTATACAGATCGGTATCAATCCCGTTAAGGAAGCCGCAGGTCTTGTACTGCTTATTGCGCAAAATCCTGTCAAGACCGTGAGAATACCATGGGTCGAGAATTTCCTTCGCATAGGTGGGAGATACGGTGGTAACCTTGTCGGCAACCTCAATTGCGCCCTTCATGAAGTTTATGTCATGGTCGTACTCGATGATGGAGATATTCTGCGGCGGAATGCCGACAATATCCTTTACGAGGTCAAGACCGTACTGCCCCTGATAGGCGATGTTGTGAATAGTGAACACGTTCTTGATTCCGCCGTAGCCCCATTGATTCTTGTAGAAGAGGTTGTAGTACACCGGAATAAGGGCGCACTGCCAGTCGTTGGAGTTGATAACCTGCGGCTTAAATTCGATGTATTTAAGCATTTCAAGGACAGCACGGCTAAAGAACACGTATCTTTCTGCCTCATCGTAATATCCGTAAAGACCGCCGTCACGCTTGAAATAATACTCATTGTCTATAAAGAAATATGTAACGCCGTCAACAACCTGTGAAAACAGACCGCAATACTGACTCCGCCAGCCGACAGGAACATTGAAATTCGTGATGAAGTTCATCCTTTGCTTTTGCTCAGGCTTTATCACATTCACATAATAAGGCATGACAACGCACGCCTCATGTCCCGCAGCAACAAGAGCCTTCGGCAAAGAGCCGGCAACATCAGCCAATCCGCCGCTTGCCGCAAAGGGCAAAGCTTCACTCGCCGCATACAAAATTCTCATATCCATATCCTCCGAACATATTTTCAAGCAGCCCTTGGAGCAACGCCGCCCGCCGACAATCTTTTTGCGGCATTGCCCTTGAAGGGATTTTCCGCCAAGAGCTGCACTTATGATAATTAAACTATACCACAATTATGAATAAATTTCAAGTACGTTTTTAAGATTTTTCTGTAGAAATCGGCGTAAGATAGATTTGCTAAATACAAAATCGCCGCAGCATTCCGACAGCAGAAAACCGCCGCTCCCTCAAAAAGAGAAACGGCGGCATACATCAATCCGATTGACGTAGGAGCATATGCGGACACTCAGCGGCTTACGTTAAACGCCGCCATACCGGGATAAACCGCAGCTGCGCCAAGCTCCTCCTCAATGCGAAGGAGCTGATTGTACTTGGCGACACGCTCGCTTCTGCTTGGTGCGCCCGTCTTTATCTGGCAGGTGTTCATCGCAACGGCAAGGTCGGCGATGGTCGTGTCGGCGGTTTCGCCGGAGCGATGAGAGGAAATAGCGGTATAGCCCGCCTTGTGCGCCATTTTGATGGCTTCGAGGGTCTGGGATACAGTGCCTATTTGGTTAAGCTTTATGAGGATAGAATTTCCGCAGCCGCCCTCAATGCCCTTTGAAAGACGCTCCGTATTTGTGACAAAGAGGTCGTCGCCTACAAGCTGAACCCTGCCGCCAAGCTCCGAGGTAAGCCTGCGCCAGCCGTCCCAGTCCTCCTCGTCAAGTGCATCCTCGATGGAGATTATCGGGTATTTATCCGAAAGCTGCTTCCAATGCTCGATAAGCTGTTCGGAGGTAAACCGTGTCCCCGCCTTGGGGAGGATATATTCGCCTTTTGCGCCGCCCTTCCACTCGCTTGCGGCGGCATCCATGGCAATCATAAAGTCCCTTTGCGGCTCATAGCCCGCCTTGCTTACCGCCTCAAGGATATACTTTATAGCCTCCTCGTCGCTTGCGAGGTCAGGCGCAAAGCCGCCCTCATCGCCGACGGAGGTTGCAAGCCCCTTGGATTTGAGCAATGCGGCGAGAGCGTGGAAAACCTCGGCGCACTGCCTGAGTGCCTCCTTGAACGAGCCTGCGCCTACGGGCATTATCATGAACTCCTGCACGTCAACCGTGTTTGCGGCGTGAGCACCGCCGTTGAGGATATTCATCATAGGAACGGGCAGTCTGTTCCCGTTTACGCCGCCGAGAAATCTGTACAGGGGTACGCCGAGCGAGGAGGAGGCTGCCCTTGCCGCGGCAATAGACACTGCAAGGATAGCGTTTGCACCGAGCTTGGATTTATCCTTCGTGCCGTCCGCCGCAATCATCGCCGCATCAACCGCATAGGTATCGCAGGCGTCTATTCCTGCAATAGCCTCGTTTATAGCCGTATTGATGTTCCCGACAGCCTTGGATACGCCCTTGCCGCCGTATCTGCTCTTGTCGCCGTCACGAAGCTCAAGTGCCTCGAACTCGCCCGTTGAAGCACCGCTCGGAGCAGTTCCTCTGCCCATTGTGCCGTCTGAGAGATAAACCTCGGCCTCAACGGTAGGGTTTCCTCTCGAATCGAGAATTTCTCTTCCAATCACCTTTTCGATAGACGTGTAAATCATTGCTCTTTCCTCCGTTTACAATATGAAATTATGCAGACTTTTCCCCGAAGGGGTGTATGGAGTCCCTTTGGGGAAACGGGATTATCCCGAAAGGTCTGCATGACTTATTCTCGGTTAGCTTTGACTAACCTACTTTAGTATAGCATATTTATCTGAGCTTGTCAATAGCTTTTTTGCATATTCAAGCACAGCATGGCATATGTTCCCCATTCCCAATGGGAATATTTCCACGGAAATAGCATTGCCATTTTTTCCTGCAATATTCGTGAGTATGCAAAAATGCCCGACCGTTTTAGTCGGGCAGGTTTATCTGTTCTCGAAAATACCGTATTTTGTCTTTATCCGTTCAAGTCTTTTCCCGACAGGCTTTCTCAACGCCGTTAGGAAAACCACGTTTGAAACGCAATACACCGCCGTTATAGGCAGAGCGGCAGTCACCGCCGCCAGCCAGCGTCCAGCCGAAAAGAAGCCGTCCGCCGAGAGCGTAGTCCACACATCCATTATAACGGAATACAGCCCGCCTGCGAAAATGCCGTAAACGGCGAGCGGGACAGGCTTTTCAAGCAGCCCCCTGCGATTGAGCAGACCCGCCGCAAAGCCCGTCACGCCCCAACACAGCATTTGGAACGGCGTCCATGCGCCCTGACCGAAATAGATGTTAGATATGACTGCGGACAATGCGCCCGTCATGAAGCCCGCCGATGCGCCGAGGTACATCCCCGAAAGGGCGGTAATCGCCGTCACAGGCTTAAAGAACGGGAGCGGCGCAAAAACAAACCGTCCCGCAACAGAGAATGCCGTCATCACCGCCACCGTTACAAGCTCTCTCGCATTCGGCGCACGCCGCTCGAACGACAAGAAAAACGGAACGCAGCACAGCACAGCGGCAGAGATAGCGCAGACATCCCACCGAACCACGCCCACCGCCGCCAGCACCGCAAGCACGGGAACGGCTGCCGCCGAAGCCGCACCGACGGCCCTTTGAGCAATATTCATTGCTTTTTGCGGCGCTCAAGACCCGCCAGAATATCGTCAACCTCGTATCTGCCCCTGTCAAGGGAATCATCATCCTCCGTGATAAGGTCGGTCACGCTTTTGGCGGCAAGGATTTCGGAGCTTCGCTTTCCAAGCTGCGGAGCATCGCTTCGCCGCCTTTGCGGAAGCTGCTCAGACACCGCTCCTAAATCCGACTCGTCATCGGCGATGCGCTGACTCCGTTCGGCGGAAGCGAGCGCATCCTCAAGATCAATCAAGGATTTCGAGGACTTCGAGGCGGCGGAACGCCTGCCGTTTATCTGCGGCGCAGAGGATTGCGCAAAGAACGCATCGCCCTTCTGCCGCCCCGCAAGCAGCGGGAGCTGCGTGGTGTCGGAGGTGCGGTCGGGAACGGTGTTATCGAGATATCGCCTTGCGGCAACGGACGCAGGGGTTTTTGCGATCTGTTCAGGGGCAGGCGTTTCGGCTTGGCGGGATACGGGATCAGCGTCCGCCTTGGGCACGGTTTCCTTTACGGCGGTGTCGGTGCGAGAGGCTGTCTTACCCGATTTTTTATCGGTGAGAGGGATAATGGGAGTGCTGCGCTGTCTGCCGGAATAGGAGAACAGAACGCTGTCGGCACTGCTTGCCGTGCTTGCGGATAGGCGGGAGTACACGGCGTTGCCCTCAGGCTTTACGGCAATGCTTGCCGCCTTTGTGGTAGGAGCGTCCATATCCTCGTCGGACCTGTTCTTCGTCTGCGGCACAACCTCGGGGAGCGGGCGGCTTGCGGCAATCGCCCTAAAGATGTCATAAATAATCAGCGCAAGGCACGGCAGCACAGCCATCACGACAACGCCAAGCGGAGTCAGCGAAAAGCGTATCACTGTGCCGATTGCGTTGCTGCTCCATTTGGCGTGCCCGACAAGCTCTGCGCCGGAGAACCTTCGGCTCTCGCCGCCGCCGTTGACGGTGATGTAGTACACGCCATCCTGCATGACAATGCTTTCTATATAGCCCAGAGCCGTAACCGACTCGCCGCCGTCAGATGTCGTATACAGCACAAGGCTTCCCTCGTCAACGTCATACGGCTCGCAATTCTCCACAAAAACGGCGCTTCCGTCCGCAACTCCGTCGAACTCATCAGTATCGGCTATGTAAAGGTTGTACCCGAAAATGCCGACCGTTGCGTTTGAATCGAACGCAGCGGATACGATAATCAGCAATACGCACATAATCAGAAGCATTATGCTTATAATGTATCCGACCACTCGAAAAATTTTTTTAGCCAAATCTAAAAAAACACCCCTTTTGCACTTGACAAATCAAAATAAAATGATTATAATAATATAGTCGTTGGATTTATGTGTTTAGTATAGCACATCACGATGCTTTTTTCAAGCGTTTTATAATTTTTTTGCTGGAATAGCTCAGTTGGTAGAGCAGCGCATTCGTAATGCGCAGGTCGCGTGTTCGAGTCACGTTTCCAGCTCCATTTTATCGGCGGTCGCCTAACATCCCTGTCGTACATTTGCACGGTCGCCTATGTTATTGGGGTATTAGCTCAGCTGGGAGAGCGCAAGGTTCGCAATCTTGAGGTCAGGGGTTCGATCCCCCTATGCTCCACCAAAGATATTCCGCAACATTCGTTGCGGAAATCATCCGCTTTTTTCTCGACTTGCCTAGTTTTGCGTCAAAGGATTGACGCAAAACCTCCGCTTTTTGCTCGGTTTGCCCTAATGGCAAACCGATTTTGCTTATGTGGGTAAAGCGGAAATGTCAAATAAGATTTATCGCAAAATACCGCAAAAAGCTCGGGGTGGCTGCTTGTAGCGTAGGTGGTCTTGGGCTGTTTTCTTTATTTTAGCGAGCAATATACAGCAAAAAGCCGCACAGCTGTGCGGCTTTTTGATAAGAGGAATGCCCATTCATTCAGTTAATAAATCCGCCGATTTGGCGGTATGGCATCCGTCATCCGCATATCTCCTGCGCCAAGGCGTTCGCTCTGCGGTAAATCTCGGCGGCGTCTACTGTGGTGAAGCTGCCGTTTTCGTACAGCACCCTGCCGCCGACTATCGTTATAGCGACGTTCTGCTTGCTTGCGGAGTATACGAGATTTTTCGGGATATTGTGGATTGGCTGCATATTCGGCTGATTGAGGTCAATAACGGCAAAATCCGCAAGCTTTCCCTCCGCCAGCACATCGGCGTCATCCAAGCCCATTGCCAATGCGCCGCCCTTTGTTGCCATCTCAAGAACATCAAACGCAGGACACGCAGAAGCGTCATTCTCACGCAGCTTTTGCAGTGCGGTCACGAGAAACATCTCCCTGAACATATCAAGGCAGTTGTTGCTGGCTGCTCCGTCCGTGCCGATGGCGATTCTGTCCATGCCCCTGCTCTTCATCCTGCAAAGCGGAGCTATCCCGCTTGCAAGCTTTAGGTTGGATGCGGGGTTAGTGACTGCCCACAAACCCTTGCGGCGGAAAATCTCAATATCATTGTCGTCAAACCATGTACAGTGGAAGCCGCCGCCGCCGTACTCAAACATACCAAGCTTGTCGAAAAGAGCGGTTGGCGTTATGCCATAGCGGCTTATACAGCCCTCCACCTCGGACTTGGTTTCGCTGTTGTGCGCATAGAGAGGGGCTTTGTATTTCTGTGAAAGAGCCGCCATGCCCTCAAGCGCTTTGCGTGCGGTAGTGTATTCAGCATGAAAGCCGAGCCGATAGCTTATGAGCGGATGGATGGAATTATAGACGTTATACTCCTCCTCGCAGCCCTCCACGGTGCCGCCGAAGTCGTTTATAGACCCGCAGATAACCGTTCGGAAGCCCATGTCTATATTTGCTTTCGCATAGGACGGTAGCTTGAAATACATATCGAACGAGGACGTAATCCCGCTCGTAAGATACTCCATATTCCCAAGCTGGGTGAAAACGTAAATTGCCTCCTCGGTGAGCTTTGCCTCACGGGGAAAGACCTGCTTATTAAGCCAATCCGAAAGAGGAAGGTCATCCGCAAGAGAGCGCAGGAATGTCATAGCAGTATGGGTGTGCGCATTCTTAAAGCCGGGGATGATGAGATTGCCGCCGAGATCAATCTCACGGTCGAAGCTTTCCTCTCCCCTGTCCGCACCGATGTAGGAAATCCTGTCGTTATCGGTGTGAAGCTCTCCGTTTACTATATCCTCGCTTTGCATGGTAAGTATTTTTGCGTTATAAAATCTTAATTTCATATTCCCTCCATATATATTTCCTTGCTAAGGCAACAGGCTGTACAGTGCTTTTGCATTAGGTCAGCCGTTCGGGAAAAAGCTCCGAAAGTGACGCTGAATAGGGATAGCGTGCAATTCCACGTTCGGTGATGATGGCGGTGATAAGCCCGCTGTCTGTGACATCGAACGCAGGATTAAAGCACTTCACGCCATGCGGCGCAACGGGCTCACAAAACAGC
>X287_Common_Brushtail__coassemble_189_pt1 | contig 12203 bp, 10 predicted proteins | sample X287_Common_Brushtail__metabat2_high_PE_016 | metagenome-assembled genome bin X287_Common_Brushtail | reverse complement strand
CCTTCTATGCTGTCCACATCGGGCTTTTCCATCTGCCCCAAAAACATTCTTGCGTATGACGACAGGCTCTCCATATACCGCCGCTGACCATCGGCGAAAATCGTGTCGAAGGCAAGCGAGGACTTGCCCGAACCGGATACTCCGGTAAAGACGACAAGCTTATCTCTCGGTATCGTCACATCTATATTTTTAAGGTTATGTTCTCTTGCGCCCTTTATGATTATCTTATCGTTTGACAAGTTGCATCGTCCCTTCCTTTTTCTGCGGCAGTGCCGTGATTTTTCCTTATGCGGCTGCCGCTTTCATTTAGTATATCATATTGTCACAGCCTTGTCAATACAGGCAAACGGTCACGGACTTTAGTCCAAATGCCGGATAAAACCCGTTTTCTCCTCGCTGTCGTAGCCGCTCCTTCTGTAGAAGCTCAGGGTGCTTTCAAGCTTGGAGCCTGTCATAAGCACAAGGCGATAGCAGCCCTCACGCTCCGCAATCTGCTTTGCATAATCGAGACACCCTCCCGCAAGTCCCTTTTTCCTGTAATCGGGATGTGTCACGACGTTTTCAACCCACGCATAGGGACGGAGTCCATGCGTCAGATTTCGGATGATTACACAGGTTACGGAGGACACTATCCTACCATCCTCCTCGGCGACAATGATATGGTAATCCGAGTTATTCATAATATGCTCCCACACGTCCGCCGCCTGCGACAGGCTCGGAACCTCGGTTTCGTGGAGATGAAGATACAGCTCCATAAGCTGCCGATAATCGGCTTGTGTGATTTCTCGTATCATAAGCCTTACCTCGCAAAAAATCGCCCAATGACGGGCGATCTTTTATTGATAGAATTACATCTGCTTTCTGACCTTGATATGAACCTCACGAAGCTGCTGCTCCGTAACCTCGGTCGGTGCGCCGAGAAGCATATCCTGAGCATTGCTGTTGAGCGGGAAGGCTATGATTTCACGAATGCTCTCCTCGCCCGTAAGAAGCATAATCATGCGGTCAATTCCGGGCGCCATGCCTGCATGGGGAGGTGCGCCGAACTTGAAGGCGTTATAGAGTGCGCCGAACTTGCTTGCGACATCCTCCTGCGAATATCCCGCAATCTCAAACGCCTTTATCATTATATCGAGATCGTGGTTTCTTACAGCACCCGAGGATAGCTCGACGCCGTTGCAGACAATGTCGTATTGGTAGGCAAGTATATCAAGCGGGTTCTTGTTCATCAGCGCATCAAGACCGCCCTGCGGCATGGAAAACGGGTTGTGCGTAAAGATAATTTTGCCCGTTTCCTCGTCAAGCTCATACATAGGGAAGTCAACGATAAAGCACATTTCAAACCTGTCTTCATCAATCAGGTTCATGCGCTTTGCGACCTCGTTTCGTATCTGCCCCGCAAATCTAGGAGCATTCTTCTTGCTGTCCGCAATGAAATAGAGAACATCCCCAACCTGAAGCTCGCAGCGCTTCGCAAGCTCTGCACGTTGAGAATCATCAAGGAACTTATCTATAGGTCCATTGTACCTGAAGCCGCCGTTTTCGCCCTGCTCTACCTTGAAATAGCCAAGACCCTTCATGCCGACCTCGTTGGTGGCGAAGTCCTCCATGTTCTTAAAGAAGCTCTTGGACTGTTTCGCCATATCGGGAACTCTTATGCCTCTTACCACCTTGTTGCAGAAAGGCTTAAATTCGCTGTCAACGAAAAGATCGGAAAGCTCCTTAATAACCAAGGGGTTTCTCAAATCGGGCTTATCCGAGCCATACGTAAGCATAGCCTCCTCGTAGGGAATACGCCTGAACGGTGCGGGGCTTACCTTTTTGTCGGAGAATTTCGCAAAGGCGGCGGAAAGAACCTCCTCAGCCACAGCGAAAACATCCTCCTGTGTTGCAAAGGACATCTCGAAATCAAGCTGATAAAACTCTCCGGGCGAGCGATCCGCTCTTGCGTCCTCATCACGGAAGCAGGGCGCAATCTGGAAATACTTATCAAAGCCCGATACCATGTATATCTGCTTAAAAATCTGCGGTGCCTGCGGCAGGGCATAGAATTTCCCATGGTGCTTGCGGCTTGGTATAAGGTAATCTCTTGCGCCCTCGGGAGAGGATGTGGAGAGGATAGGCGTCTGAAGCTCAAGGAATCCCATCTCCTGCATCTTGCTGCGCAGGAAAGAGATTACGTTGGAGCGGAACACGATATTATCATGCATCTTCCTATTGCGCAAATCAAGATAGCGATACTTAAGGCGAAGATCCTCTTTGGTGTCCTTGGAGAGTGCGATTTCAAACGGAAGATTTTCCGTCACCCTTCCGAGAATGCGAACATCCTCCGCCTCTACCTCAACCGTGCCCGTTTCGATTTTATCGTTGTAGGTGCTTTCGTCACGCTTGAGAACCGTGCCGCCGATGGAAACGGCGCATTCCCTGTGAATGCCCTCAAGCAGGGCTTCGTTATGGAACACGACCTGAACCACGCCGTAATGATCACGCAGATCTATAAACATAATTCCGCCGTGGTCACGTATATTTTCTACCCAGCCCGCAACACGAACCTGATTTCCGATATCCTTTTCACCAACTGCGTTGCAATACCGAGTGCGGTACTCGTTTTCTAAAAACACTTTATCAGACCCTTTCATTTTGCCCTATCGGGAGATTTTATTTTTTAACAAATGCGTGCGATTGCGTTCTTTTACTTATGATATAACAAGGCTGCTGATGTCCCCCGCCTCTTAGGCAGAAGCTGCCCCCAAGGGCGGCGGGCTCCATCTTCGCCATCAGTGGGGGTATAATCCCCCGATGATGGCTTACAAAATTGCTTTGCAATTTTGGCAGCTTGTTAAAGCTGCGCTTGAATTTGCCGAAATGCACGGAGCAGACGAACGTCTGCGGATGTGCAAGGCATTGAGATGTATAATAAACGCTATGCGTTTATTATAGCATTTTGCCTTAAGAATGTCAAGATACTCTTAACAGCCTTATTCGCTGCCGCCGTTGTTCTCTGCGATAAATTCCTCTATCAGATCCGCCGCATAACGGCAAAGCTCAGCGCACGGGCGCTTTTTGTAATATTCGGAGGTGCGCGCATCGGGCTGAGCCGACTTTTCCGCCTGAGTAAGCCCAAGAAGATCTTTGCATATTATGCTCGAATTGTCACGGCGGAATCTATCCGCAAGCGTTCGGATTTTCTCGTAAAGCTCCGTCTTACCCTCAAGATCCTTCGGGTCGTCATAGCCGTACAGCCAGCTTATGACCATAACCATCCCCGAAAAAGTCCCGCATACCTCTCTCATGCGTCCCATGCCGCCGCCGAAGCCGCGAGCCAGCCTTGCGGCGGTCTGCTCGTCAAGTCCGAGCTCATCGGCATATGCAATTACCACAGACTGGGAGCAGTTATAGCCCTTTCGGAAGCACTCGTATGCGATGTCGCCTTTTTTACTCATTTGCAAAACTCCTCCACCGCATCGGCGATAGGGTCGGCGGCATCGGTTTCCATAAGCTCAAGCATACCGTTGTCAACAAGCTTTGCGCATTCAGGATCAATCGGCAGCTTTGCAAGCACCTTAAGACCGAACCTCTTCGCCGTTTCATCGATATGGCTCTCGCCGAATACCTTTATCTGCCTGCCGCAGTCGGGACATACCGCATAGCTCATGTTCTCTACCACGCCGACGATAGGAACGTTCATCATTTCCGCCATCTTCACCGCCTTGCCGACGATCATCGAAACAAGCTCCTGCGGAGATGTCACGACAATTATACCGTCCAGCGGGATAGACTGGAACACCGTAAGCGGCACATCGCCTGTTCCCGGAGGCATATCCACAAACATATAGTCAACGTCATCCCATACCACATCTGTCCAGAACTGCTTCGCCGTACCTGCGATAATCGGCCCTCGCCATATAACAGGGTCGGTTTCGTCCGGCAGAAGCAGGTTCACGGACATAACCTTGATTCCCTTTTTGGTGACAACGGGGTAGATTGCGTCCTCCGTGCCCGTTGCTTTTTCGTGAAGTCCGAATGCGTTCGGAACGGACGGTCCGGTTATATCGGCATCAAGCACGGCGGTATTGAACCCACGGCGATTCATAAGAACAGCCGACATACAGGTTACCAGCGATTTTCCAACGCCGCCCTTGCCGCTTACAACTCCTATTACCTTGTTGATTTTGCTAAGCTCGTGGGGCTTTGCAATAAGGCTCTCCGACTCACGCTCGGAGCAATTTGCGGAACAGCTTCCGCAGTCATGTGAACATTCGCTCATTGTTTTTGTTTCCTTTCATCCCTTACGGGTTTTGTTATCGCACATCGCTTGTGCGTTGTTGTTATTCTTTCATAAATGCTAGCTTTCGTTGATTATGAACAGCATTGCCTTGCGCTGCTGCGCCGTAAGCTCGGCGGCAAGGCGTCGGAACTCCTCCGCTCTTCCCTGCTCCTCGGCGACCGCCATCACGGAATGATACCAGCTGCTTCCGACAGAGGGCGTACGTGAGACTGCGTTATAGATATGGCTGCTTTTTTCGGGGAGCTTCGGGCGGCGAAGCTTGGGAATAAGCGAGGAATTATCCTCCCCGCCGTACTCATCCCAGCCTGCGTTCCTGTTGTTAAGCTCGTCAATCCCGCAAAGAAGATAGCCCGTTTCGCTGTCCAAGCCGAGCGCACTCGTGAAATCGCTCAGGCTCATAATTGCCGCACGAAGCTGCTCGATGTTCTCACAAAATCTTGCTTTCGCAAGGTGAGAATCCTCGCACGGCTTCTCAATATATGAAACCGCCCATTTGTCCGAATCGGGGTCGTATTTCCATTCGGGAACGAACAGCGATGCCGTCCCGTTCTCGTAAAGGCAGGCGAGTGCAACGCCCTCGCTGTCGATGTCGGTTATATCCTCGCAAGTCGTTTCAGGCAAAACCACCTTGATATTGCACAGTCTGCGCCTATTATAGCTGTACCTGAACCATTTTTCGGGACGCTTTATTATCCTTTGCCTCGTCCCAAAAAGGGTTTTTCTCGGCATTAGCACAAACAACTCCTCGCCAATGCTCTTTACGGTTATAAGCTTGAACGAAAAGCCGTTCTTCATGCCGCTTCGCACCGATGCGGCTATCGCACAGGCGTGATTTGCCGCAAGCCCGTTGTCCTTTGCACTGACCCTTGCGTTATATATGTTTTGCGTTTTGTCAATAATTTCGGGAGTTTTTTTCAATCCTTGTCAATTCCTCCTTAAAATCGTCGTTCTCCGAAGCAGCGGCTGATCGTCAGGAACGCAATACGCTCTTGGCATCTGCACCGCACTGTATTCCAAGAAGATCCATCACGGTATATGCAATGCAGTCAAAGCCGCTGCGTGTGCCGAGGTTAATATTCTGCGGAACGTCCCCGCCGTATATCATCACAGGGATGTACTCACGGGTATGATCCGTTCCGCTATGGCAGGGGTCGCAGCCGTGATCGGCGGTAATAATCAGAACATCGTCAGGGAGCATTTTCTCCATAAACTCCCCCAGCCATGCATCAAACTCGTTGAGCGCATTTGCGTAGCCCCTCGCATCACGCCGATGCCCATAGCTCATATCGAAGTCAACAAGGTTTGTAAAGCATAAGCCCCTAAAGCTGCTGTCCTGAATCTCGGACGTAAGCCTCATGTCCGTTTCGTTGCCTATTTCACGCAGCGCCCTTGTGATTCCCCTGCCCGCAAAGATATCGTAAATCTTGCCGACAGCGATAACGTCAAGCCCGCTGCGTGAGATTATATCAAGCATGGTATCCTTTGGCGGAACAAGGGAAAAATCGTGTCTGCGGGATGTTCTCTTAAATGGATACTCGCCCTCAAACGGACGGGCTATAACCCTGCCCACGGCATAGTCCCCCGTCAGGATTTCTCTCGCCATCCTGCAATAATCATACAGCTGCTCCACGGGAATAACGGACTCATGAGCGGCGATCTGGAACACGCTGTCTGCGGAGGTGTAAACGATAAGATCCCCGCTTGCAAGATGCTCCCGTCCGTAATCGGCGATAACCTGCGTTCCCGAATACGGCTTGTTGCAAAGCACTCCCCTGCCCGACACAGCCTTAAACCTTTCGATTACCTCGTCAGGAAATCCGTCAGGGAACGTTGGAAAGGGCTTCTCGGATACAATCCCCGAGATTTCCCAATGTCCTGTCGTGGTATCCTTGCCGATGGATTTCTCCGAGAGCCTAAGATACGTTCCGACAACATCGGAGGATCTTTCGCCGAAATCCACGCCGTCAATGTTGTACAGTCCGAGCTTTTTCATGTTCGGAACATCCAGCACTCCCGTGCCGTGGCAGGAGCGAAGCGTGCTGCAGCCCGAATCGCCGAAGCACTCCGCATCGGGCATTGCGCCTACGCCGAAGCTGTCAAGGACTATCAAAAAAACACGTTCAGCCATTTTCCCCGACCTCCGTAAGAAGCCTCACCGCCGAGCTTGTGCCGATTCTGTCGCAGCCCGCATTGAGGAACATTTCAAGATCGGATCTCGTGCGTACTCCGCCCGCCGCCTTCATTTTCACGCCGCCGCCAATATGGCTGCGAAAAAGCATAATATCCTCGATTTTTGCGCCCGCCGTACCGAAGCCGGTGGAGGTCTTGATGTAATCCGCTCCCGCCCTTGTCACACAGCCGCAAAGGCGGATTTTCTCCTCATCGGTGAGATAGCACGTTTCGATAATCACCTTGAGTATTTTGCCCGAGCAGGCTTTCTTTACCTCGGCTATTTCCTGCTCGACATATGCGAAATTCCCATTCTTTACCTCACAGATGTTTATAACCATGTCTATTTCGTCAGCGCCGTTTTCTACGGCGTCCGCTGCTTCAAAGCATTTGACCCTACAGGTTGAATATCCGAGCGGAAAACCGATTACGGTGCATATCCTCACAGAGGGAAACTTGTTTTTTACATACGAAACATAGCACGCCGGTATACATACCGAAGCGGTGCCGTATTTTTCAGCCTCCTCGCACAGCGCATCAATCTCTGCGGCAGCTGTTGTCGCACGGAGAACAGTATGGTCGATGTGGGAGAAAATTTCGGAATTATCCATCTATACCGCCTTTCAGTCCTTAAATCTGAACGATTTGAACGCAATCATACCGCTGCAGGAAAATTTAAGCGTAAACAATCCGCAGATAGGCTCTGCATCAAATGTCAGAGTCGTGAAGTTATTGTAGCCTCCCGTTGGCGGAATATTCCCCCTCGAAACGACTGCGCCGGTCTGCGTGCAGACCACCGTAAGCTCTGCTTCCGATGCGGGATTGGATACAACGACCTCAAGCCTTCGCTTTGTCTGCATACGGCAGCCGCAATACGATATGCTGCTTTGCCAATCGGAGATAAGCGCATATTCGTTGAGCGATGTGTCCGAGGTAAATTCCACACCGAGATAATCCGTTGACGCAGCCGCAGGAACGGGCTTTGTAACGTCAATGCCCTCGTATTCCGAAGCGTTTACCCTGATTTCGCAGGTGCGGCGAATGTCGCCAGATGAAGCGCCGACACGGATTTCGTATATGCCGCCGTAAACCTCGCCGCTTTGAGTGTTTATATCCCAGAGGGCAAGATCGTTTACCTCAAACTCAAGCGTGACGGGAACACATTCCCCAGCAGGAATATGCACTCTCGAAAACGCTCTGAGCTGCTTTTTGGGAAGCGGTCTTTGCATATTCGGGGCAGTCACATAAAGCTGCACAACCTCATCGGAATCACGCATACCCACGTTCTCGACATCCAACGACACACGAACGGTTTCATCCCTTTCGTATAATGCTTTATCCGTTTTCAAAGAGCCGTATCTGAATGCGGTATAGCTAAGACCGTGTCCGAACGGGAACAGCGGCTCGCCGTCATAATAAAGATACGTGCTTTTGGTACGGATGATGTTGTAGTCCTTTATGCTGCAAAGCTCGCTGTCGGATTTATACCATGTCACAGGACAGCGTCCCGCAGGCGATATATCGCCGAAAAGAGCCTTGCTCACCGCCGCACCCATTGCAGGTCCGGCATGGGATATGTGGAGAACAGTATCGGCGCTGTCATCCAAGGCGTAGGTATATCCCGAAACGAGGAACATAACGCACTGCTCCTTGAGAGCCTTTACCGTATTGAAAAGCCTTTGCTGCTTTTCGGGGAGTCTTATGTGTCGACGGTCAGTGCATTCTCTTGCGCCGATCTGTGGGTTGTTCCCGCAAAAGACGACGGCGTTATGCGCCTCCGTCACCGCCCTGCGCACCCTGTCCTCACCCGCCGAGAACATCTCTATGTGGAACAGGCAGTCCTTATCGGGCTTCAGGGAATCGCTCACGCCGATTTGCCCCTTGTCGTTTACGCAGAGGTATCTCCCCTGCCAATTGCGTATAAGAAATTCGCTGCCCCGCTTTTCGAGCGTAAATTTCTCCCTTACATACCATCCATACGGTTCGTCAGCCGTACAGCCCACAATTCCTCCGTCGCTGAGGAATTTGCCGCTTACCTTGGATTTGAACGAAACGGCGTCGTCGCCCCACTCGTACATTTCCAAAAGGCAGCCCTCGCCTATCGTTACGCTGTCGCAGGAAAATGTGCCGTTATCCCCGACAGAGAAATAATATCCGTTTACCGCACTCCGAAGCGCAACGACATCGTTGCCCGATTCGTAGATTATGTTTTCTCTTCCAAGCTCTGCGGTAAGACAATCGAGGATGGTCGGATTCTTGTCGGAGAAGCCCGTATACCAATCACGGAAGTTCATATCCGCATGAACGCCGATAACCGCAAGCCTTTCGCTCTTGGACAGCGGGAGAACACCCCTGCTGTTGCGAAGCAGAATCACGGACTCCTCCGCAAGCCTCTGAGCCACACTATAATGCTCCCCGCAGGCGATAAGGTCGTCCGCATAGCCTTCATACGGGCATTCACCGTCAAACTCGCCGAGAAGGATACGTGCCTTAACAACGCCGTAAATCGCTTTGTCAATGTCGCTTTCGGAGATAAGCCCCTTATCGAGAGCCTCCTGTGCGGCGGCACGAACAATATTATCGTCATCGGTCATTATGTCTGCACCGTGGTTTCGGTATACTCTTGCGATGGCATCGGTGTGGGTGCGGTCGGTTTTGTGGAACTGAACGTTCTGGATAAAATCGCCGCCGTCCGTTACGGAAAAGAGCAGCCCCCACTGCCTCCTGCAAATAATATCCAGCTCAGGATTACACAAGCCCTCGACGCCGTTAATCGCATTATACGCCGTCATAAGGCTTCTTGCGCCGCCCTTTGCCACGGCAGGCTCGAACGCCTTGAGATAATAGTCGTGCTTGAGAATAATTGGTATCGAGGAATTGTCGGACATACGATTTTCCTCGTTATTGTTCGCATAGAAATGCTTAAGCGTTGGGATAACCCTCGCATATCTTTCGTTGCTGCCGTACATACCCCTTGTATAGGCGGCGGACATTGCCCCGATAAGACACGGGTCTTCGCCGTAAGCCTCCTCGTTGCGTCCCCAGCGGGGATCTCGTTCGGGGTCAACGGTCGGCCCCCACACGCACAGGGACGCCTTGCCCTGCCTGTGGTATATCCTCGTTTCGATGCCGACAACCTCGCCCATCTCGCTCATGCCCTGCGGGTCGAATGTCGCCGCAAGCCCGAACGGTTCGGGGAAAACCGTTGAGGGTGCTTCGCCGAACCTGCCCCGACACACAAGACCTCTTGCAACCTCCGTGCCGATGGTAAACTCCTTTATTCCAAGGCGGGGTATCGCCTGCTGTCTTGTGGTGATAAGCAGGAGCTTTTCATCAAGGCTCAGCTCCTCAAGCAAAGCGGCGGTTCTTTCGTCAGCGGATAATGTGACATCCTGAAATTTGTAATTCGGCATAGTCCCTCCCATAGGTTTACTGCTTTACAAGCTTTCTTATTATCGAACGAGGCGGAACGACAAGGCTGCTTTGGACAGTAAGCTTCTCTGTCGCACGGCGGGCAACCTCCGTTTCGTTCCCGTCGGAATCCACGATTATTGTCGGCTTGAACGGAATCGGCTCGCAATGCGGCGAGAGAATTTCAAGCTCGTCATGTACGGTAAAATAATTGCGCTGCGTGATGTACATTGTGCCGTTTTCGCACCTGTCAACAACTCCCACAAAATCATACTCCCGCATATACCCGCTGTCGGCGAAGTATTGCCCTCCGTTTGTGATTTGTGCGGGATTCTGCGAGCCGCTGCCCTCGTTGGGATGACCGTAGAAGAAGCCCGTGCAATAGGGGCGGTGGCTTATCCTATTCACCTCGTCAAGCACCCACTGCGGCGGCTTTTTCCCGCAAAGCGCAGCGTCAAGGGCGTTTCGGTAGGCGTTGGTCGTAAGGGCGGCGTAATATGCGGATTTCGCCCTGCCCTCAATCTTGAAGCTTGTCACGCCCGCTTCTATAAGGTCGTCAAGATGATTTATCATGCACATATCACGGGAATTGAGAATATATGAGCCACGCTCGTCCTCAAACACCTTGAAGAACTGATTAGGGCGTTTTTCCTCCATAAGGTAATATCCCCAGCGGCACGGCTGCGCACATTCGCCCCGATTTGCGTTTCTGCCCGTAAGATATTCCGATATAAGGCACCGCCCCGAAAAGCTGACGCACATTGCTCCATGGACAAAAGCCTCGATTTCCATATCGTCGGGGATGCTTTTGCGTATGAGCCTTATGTTTTCAAGGTCAACCTCTCTGGCAAGCACAATGCGCCTTGCGCCAAGCCTGTACAGCTCACGGGCAGTCATATAGTTTACGACTCCCGTCTGCGTCGAAGCGTGAAGCTCAACCTGCGGAGCATATTCCCTCACCATAGACATCACGCCCAAATCCGCCGCTATGATGGCATCCACGCCCATTTCCCCCGCCGCCGCCGCAAAGTCGGGGAAGCGTTCGATTTCCTCGTTCGAGGGGATTGTGTTGCAGGTAAGGTAGACTCTCGCTCCCTTGGAATGGGCAAGGGCGACGGCACGGCTCAAGCCGTCCTCGTCAAAATTCTTTGCGCCCGCCCGCATTCCGAAGGTCTTTCCCGCAAGATACACGGCATCTGCGCCAAAATCCAGCGCATATTGAAGGCATTCCTCATCTCCTGCGGGAGCGAGAAGCTCTGTTTTTAGGCTCAATCTCTTCTCTCCTTAATAATTACTCTTCATGCAAAGCCGCATCGATGATATTCTGCTCGTGCTGCTCGTGCGTCTGGGCGTAATAGAATACCCCGTCGCTGCTTACAAGGAAGTAATAGTAATCCGTATCCGCAGGGTACAGTGCGGCGTTTATCGCCTCAATGCCGGGGTTGCATATTGCGCCCGCAGGAAGCCCCTCGCATACGTAGGTGTCGTAGGCGGCGACGCATTCCTCAAGCTCATCGGAATCCTCGCTGAAGTACGGGCGAATACACTCGTCAATATAGTACTCGGTCGTATCGGATTGAAGCTGTGGGAATTCCTCCGCATTGTTCAGGCGGTTATGGAATACAGAGGAAATAATCGCCATGTTCTCCTCGTTCGTTCCTTCCTTTTGGATTATGGACGCAAGGATAATCGTTTCGTCAAGCGTCATGCCAAGCTCGTCCATACGTGCGAGCATGGATTTCGTGATTTTGCTTTCAAAGTTTGCGAACATCTTTTCGGCAGCCTGCTTTGCATAAGAGGATGTGTCATAATCAGGATTATCCTTCAAATCGTCAATGACATAGAACTCATAGGTATCAGGGAAAAGATAGCCCTCCATGATATTGAAGCGTCCCGAATTATCGGCGATGGATTCCTCAAAATCGTACTTATCCATCTTGGATTGGTAATATGCTTCAAAGTCCTTTGCGCTGCAAACGTAATTTTCCTCGAGAAGCTGTGCTATCTGCTTGGCGGTAGCGCCCTCGGGTATCATCACCATAACCGTTTCGGTATATGTCTTCACGGTCTTGAGAGCGGTTATGATATTTCCGTAGGACATATTCGAGTTTACGGTAAATGTGCCGTTGAGGAAGCCTGTTTCCTCATCGGAGAATTTGACATAGGTCTTGAAAAGCCACGTCTTATCGATAACGCCGTTTTCATAGAGCATTTCGGCTATATCGTCAACGCTCATATTGCTTGTTATCTCGACCTCGGTTTCTCTCGATGTCTTAGACATTCCCGTAAGTCACGCAAAGACTCAATAACGTTTATCGCAAGCATTATACCCACG
>X287_Common_Brushtail__coassemble_188_pt1 | contig 12207 bp, 10 predicted proteins | sample X287_Common_Brushtail__metabat2_high_PE_016 | metagenome-assembled genome bin X287_Common_Brushtail | reverse complement strand
GCCCTTGGGGGCAGCTTCTGCCTAAGAGGCGGGGGACATCGGCAGCCTTGTTATAATCCACGTTTCGGTTTTCGAATTTCTAAACGCTCTTTCATTTGTTATATCATATAATTCAGAAATCCGTTAATCGGAATGTGGATTAAACATATCATGTGATGGTGGGACGTCGAGCGCACACATCGTGTGTGCGGCTAATAGCTAATACCTATTATATCACATTACGAACAATATTTCAATAGAAATTGTATTTTGTTGGGTGCATTTCACGCAAAAGTTGTTTTTCCGAAAAATATTTTTGTCTATTATTGCTCTTTACAAAATCGGATTTTTTGGTATAATTGATGAAGCAATCCCTGTGTGGAATTGCCTCGAAAAAAGTACGAAAGGGCTTGCGGCGGTTTCTCAAGAGGGGCGGCACGGATGCCGCCCAACCAAAGGAAACCGGCGACAGCACGATGCTGTTGCCGTTTCCCCAAAAAGCGGCGCACGGATGCACATGCCCCAAGGGAAACCAGTGCAAGCAGCGGTAACGAAAATGACGCATTTATTGCTGGCGGTTATTTATCTCGCCTTCATCGGGCTTGGGTTGCCCGACTCGCTCCTCGGCTCGGCGTGGCCGTCAATATATGAGGAGCTTGGCGTACCCGTTTCCTACGCAGGAATTATCTCGATGATTATCGCAGCGGGAACAATAGTGTCAAGCTTATTCAGCGGAAGGGTCACACACCGGTTTGGCGCAGGAAGGGTTACGGCGGTAAGCGTCGGGATGACTGCGGCGGCGCTGTTCGGCTTCTCGATGAGCGGCTCGCTTTTATCGCTGTGCCTGTGGGCTGTTCCCTACGGGCTTGGCGCAGGCAGCGTTGACGCCGCTCTTAACAGCTTTGTTGCGCTGCACTACTCAAGCCGACATATGAGCTGGCTTCACTGTATGTGGGGCATAGGCACTATCATCGGACCCGCAATAATGAGCTGGGTGCTTACCAATGGAGAAAGCTGGAACACGGGCTACCGCAGGATTTCATACATCCAGATTATACTGACGGCGGTGCTTATCATAAGCCTTCCGCTCTGGAAAAGAAAGCCCTCTGCCATCATAGGGGACGGCTCGGCTGACATCAAAGAGGGGTCAGCCCCTTCCCTTGCGAATATTTTCCGAATAAGGGGCGCAAAGGAGGTAATGCTGACGTTCTTCTGCTATTGCGCCGTGGAGCAGACGACAATGCTTTGGGCAAGCAGCTACATGGTGCTGCACAACGGTATTTCCGAGGAAATAGCCGCAGGGCTTGCGAGTCTTTTCTTTATCGGGATAACGGTCGGGAGAATGGCGAGCGGCTTTCTTACCCTTAAATTCAGCGACACACGCATGGTTCGTCTGGGCGAGGCTATCCTTGTGATAGGGTGCGTGACACTGCTTATGCCGTTCGGGGAAGCCTCGAGCGTTATTGGGATAGTGCTTATCGGCTTGGGCTGCGCCCCGATTTACCCCTTCACCATTCACTCAACGCCGCAGCATTTCGGCGCAGAAAATTCTCAAGCGATAATCGGCGTTCAGATGGCGAGCGCATATATCGGGATTCTTCTCATGCCGCCGCTTTTCGGGCTTATTGTCAACCATATAAGCGTTTCCCTGCTCCCCGTATATCTGATAATTCTCAGTGCCCTGATGATAGTCATGCACGAGCTTGTCACAAGAAAAACGAAATCGGCATAGCCCAAAGCTGTATTATAGCAAGACGAAACCGCCCCGAAGCACCTCGGAGCGGTTTTTAATGTCAGGTAGCAATTCCTGCGAACTGACTCATATAGAGGTTGTAGTAGCAGCCCTTCTGGGCAAGCAGCTCTTCATGGTTTCCCGCTTCGGCAACCCTGCCGTCGCTTATTACCACGATCTTATCGGCATCACGTATCGTAGAAAGGCGATGTGCGATGATAAGATTGGTTCTGCCCTTCATGAGGTTTATCATAGCCTCCTGAATGTGCATTTCCGTTCTTGTGTCAATGCTTGATGTCGCCTCGTCAAGAATTAGTATCTTAGGGTTGGCAAGCACCGCCCTCGCTATGGAGATAAGCTGCCGCTGTCCCTGAGAGAGATTGCCGCCGCCCTCTGTAAGCATGGTGTCATAGCCATCCGAGAGCTTCTCGGCGAAATCGTCAACCCGTGCAAGCTTTGCCGCACGGCGCACCTCCTCGTCCGTAGCGTCAATCCGCCCGTAGCGGATATTCTGAGCAATGGTGTCGGAGAAGATGACGGTATCCTGAAGGACAATGCCAATGCTTCCTCGGAGCTTATCCTTGGGGATGGTTCTGATGTCCTTGCCGTCAAGAGTAATCACGCCGCCGTCAATATCGTAGAAGCGTGTAAGCAGGTTTACGACAGTGGTCTTGCCGCTGCCGGTTGCGCCGACAATGGCGATTTTCTGCCCGCTCTTAACCCAAAGGTTAAAGTCCTTAAGCACCTGCTCGCCCTTGATATAGGAGAAGTCGATGTCCTTGAAATTAAGGTCGCCCTTTACGTCCGCAATCTCGAACGGCTCATTTCCGCCGACGTCCTCCGCTTCGCTGTCCATTATCTCAAACACACGCTCTGCGCCTGCAAGAGCCGTCTGTATCTGCGCATACTGGTTCGCTATTTCGTTGATGGGGCGGGTAAATTGCTTGGAATAGGTGATAAACGCCTGAATAGTGCCGATGGTGATGACCTGCTCTATCGCAAGCCAGCCGCCGCACGCCGCAATAAGAAGAAATCCGAGGTTGCCAATGCAGTTCATGCACGGACCCATTATTCCTCCAAGCACCTGTGCCTTTATGCCGACATCGCACAGCTCCTCGGCAGTATTGTCGAAATCGCCGCACACAGCGTCCTCATGAGTGAAAGCCTTTACCGTTCTGAAGCCAGAAACGGTTTCCTCTATCTGACCGTTAAGCTTACCGAGCTTCTTTTGCTGAAGCGGGTAGTATTTGCGCATAAACTTAGACAGATATCTTGTCACCACAAGGGTAAGCACCAGCGTAACCATGCTCACGAGCGTCAGAAGCCACGAATAATAAAGCATCATGGCGAAGCAGCCGACAAGCATAATAACGCCGGAAACCAACGAGCTTAGCGACTGTGAAACGGAATTAGAAATATTATCCGCATCGTTTGTCATTCGGGACATTATGTCGCCATGCTTATGGGTGTCGAGGTATTTTATCGGCAGCCGTGAAATTTTCTCGAAAAGATCCTTTCGGAGCGTACGCATGGTATACTGCGAGAGCTTTACGGCAAAAAGCTGCTGGAAATATGTAAACACTGCCGAGCATAGATAGACAACGCCCAGAACAGCAAGCCACTTGACAAAGGCTTCGGGGCTGAATTCCTCGCCGTCGGCGGGCACGAGTGAATCTATCGCATTTGCCTGAAGCGAGGGGGCTATGACATTGAGCAATGTTGCCAAAATCATAACAACAAGCATCGCCACTAGCATTGCCTTGCTTTTGCCGATATAGGAAATAAGACGACCGAGCGTAGCCTTGGCGTTCTTTGCCTTTTCCGTTGGCATTCCCATCCCGTGAGGACCGCCCGGACCACCCGGACCGCCTCTTCCGCCGGGGCGGAGATTAACCGTAGGTTTATTGCCGTTGTCAGCCAATCTGCTCATCTCCTTCCCGTATCTGCGAATTGTAGATGTCCCTGTATACGGTACAGGATTCAAGCAGATTTTCATGGTTATCGAATGCGACAAGCCTTCCGCCGTCAATTACGGCAATCTTATCGGCATTCATCACACTTGCGACACGCTGCGCAATCATTATAACCGTTGTTCCCTTTAGGCTTTCACGAAGGGCTTTTTGCAGCTTTGCGTCCGTGGTAAGGTCGAGAGCCGACATACTGTCGTCAAACACGAGTATCTCCGGCTTTTTCGCAATCGCCCTCGCTATGGACAGACGCTGCTTCTGACCGCCCGAAAGGGACGAGCCTTTTTCGGTTATCATTTCCTGATACCCGTCCGTGAAGCCGTCGATAAACTCGCTCGCTTGCGCAATTTCTGCGGCACGGCGAACCTCGTCCTCGGAGGCATTTGGGTCGCCCCAGCGGATATTCTGCTCAATGGTTTCGCTGAAAAGCTCCGCTTTTTGAAGAACGAAGCCGATTTTTCGGCGAAGGGCGGCAGTGTTATATTCCTTGACGTTTACGCCGTCAACAAGAACCTCGCCTTGGGTTGCGTCATAGAAGCGGGTTATAAGGCTTACAAGAGAGGTCTTGCCGCAGCCCGTCGCACCTAGAATCGCAACCGTTTCGCCCTTGTTTACGCTAAAGGATATGTCGTTTAAGACATTGTTCGCCTGAACATTAGGGTAACGGAAGGACACGCCCTTGAACTCAACCATGCCTTTTATTTCGGTATTTCCGTCAAAGCCGCCATCCTTTATCGCAGGCTCTGTATCGAGCACCTCGGAGATACGCTTTGCGGAAGCGGCGGCTCTCGTTATCTGCTGGAACATCATTCCAATCATCATCATGGAATTGAGGATTTGGGTGATGTAGGTGATGGAAGCCATGATCTTTCCGACCTCAAGCTCCTTTGCAGCCGTCTGCATTCCGCCGATGTAAATAACCGCAAGCACCGTCGCATTCATAAGCACGGACATAACCGGCGTAAGCAGCGCCATCAGCTTTTGCACACGCAGATTAGTATTGCACAGGTCGTCGTTCGCCTTTGCGAAGCGGTTGTTCTCGTATTCCTCACGAGTATAAGCCTTGACGACCCTTGCGCCCGAAACATTCTCCTGAACCACGCTGTTTACACGGTCAAGCTTGCTTTGGACAACGCTGAAAAGCGGTGCTCCCTTTCTCAGCACGAGGATGATAACAATAAGCTGAAGCGGGAGCGTTACAAGGAGAATAAGCCCGAACATTACGTTGATATTCAGCACCATGAAGATGCCGCCCACAAACTGCATTGTCGTTCTTATCGCCATTCGCAGCGCCATGTTCACAAAATCCTGACAGGCGGTAATGTCGTTGGTCAGGCGTGTTACAAGCGAACCGGAGGTGAATTTGTCGGTCTGCTCAAAGCTCATGCCCATGACTCTGCGGAAGGCATCCTTGCGTAAATCGCAGGAGAACTTCTGCGACGTCGTTGTTCCGAATACGCCCGACATAATCCCACCGAAGCACCCAAGCACCACGGTAATTATCATCTGTATCCCGACCTCGAGGATAATATCCATGTCGCTTCCAAGCACGCCCTCGTCCACAATGCGGGACATAAGGTTCGGCTGAATAAGATCCATGCTTACCTCAAGAATCATGAACAACGGCGACAGAAGCGCAAAATACCAATATTTTTTCAGGTATTTTAATACTTTAATCATCGAAATGCTCACCGAGCTCGCTGTAGAGGTTCGCACACATCTTGTCGATTATTCTGCGGGAATAGTCAAGCTCATCTCTTGTTATACCTGCAAGCATAATTTCCTCGGCGTTCTTGAGCGAGGCAAGAATCTGATGGAACATCTCAACGCCCTTTTCGGTGATGTAAACGTGAGTTTCACGGCGGTCACGGTCGTTCTTTTCACGGCGGACAATTCCCTCACGCTCCATATTTCTCAGGGTAATGCTGATGGTAGGAGCTTTGAGCTTTGTCATGCGGACAAGCTCAAGCTGGGTCAGGCTCTCGTTTTCCATGAGCGGCTGCATTACATGGCGATAGGAGGAGCGCATGCCAATCTTCTCAAGCTCCTTGTCGATGTAGCACCTGAAAAGGTAGCTTGCGTTGTTCACGCTCTTGATGGACTCGTCCCCTTGGAATACGAAGGTGTTGTTGTTTGTGGTTTTCATGATCAATTCCTTTCTCCTTACAGAAAATAACATCTTTTCCCGAATAACCTAAGATTTATTCTAAGTTATCCGCCTTACCATTTTATTATAAGATTATTTTTCGTAATTGTCAATATAATTTATGTGAAAAATCAATGAAAATTTTTGCGTAATTTTAGAGCAACAGCGTACTTTTTGTTTTGCACACTATCTGGCAGCTATTGACGGACATACGGAACGGATTTTTTGTTACCGTTCTGTAACCTTTTTGTTACCGACTTGACATCTATACGAAAATAATGTATAATGGTGTCGTATTTTGATAAAACAAAAGCAAGAAGTCAAACGCTTCGGGATGTTAAAGGAATATGATATGATGATGAAACAAATAATAAAGGTACTGGCATCAATGTGTGCGGCGGCTGCGGCGGCGATATTGTGCGCAATGGCGGCGGGGGCGCAGGGCAGCGTCTATACGCTTTCGCACACGAGCGGCACATACAACACCACACAGTTTGTGCAGGTTTCCTGCGAAAGCGGGGCTTCGGTGTATTACACCACCGACGGCAGCACCCCCACCGAAAGCAGCGAGAAATACAAAACCGTTCCCATCATCGTCACGGAGAACACCGTTATAAAGACCGCCGCATACTCCGATGGGGAGCTTATGCAGAGCGACACCGTTAAGATAAATATTGCAACCGTTTCCCCTACCGCTTCAAAGGACAGCGGAGAGTATTCCAAAGGCTTCAAGGTAAAGCTCACCTGTACGGACGACACCGCCGTCATCTATTACACCACGGACGGAACTGCCCCCACGAAAAGCTCAAGCAAATACAGCGGGGCAATAACCATAAGCGAAACCACCACGCTGAGGTTTGCGGCATACGGCGATAATCTTTCGAGAAGCAATGTCATTACACGAAAATATGTCATCTCCGAGGATACCTACTCCGACCCGTACAGACAGGCTCTCCTTGAAGCGGTAAACGAGGTTCGTGCCGAATATGGGCTCTCGCCGCTCAAAACAATGACTGCGCTTGACGAAATCGCACAGCAGCGTGCGGAGGAATGCTCGGTGTACTTCTCCCATTACAGACCAAACGGCACGAAATGGGATTCGCTTCTTTCCGCCGCAGGACTTAAGCGGAACGAACGGGCGGAGAACATCGCTTACTACCACACGACCGCAAAGGCTGCGCTTCAATCATGGATGAACGACTATTCCCATCGGAAGAACATTCTCAACCCCGAACTTACATACATTGGTATAGGATATTACAACAACGGCTACTGCTCCTACTGGACGCAGGTGTTTATCGGAGATGATTGAATTATGCTAAAGAAGCTGCTTTCTCCCAAGACCTGCGGAGAATGCCGCATTTGCTGCGGCTTTGACGAGTCGGACAAATGGGAGATTCCGCTGATTTTTTCGGAGAACAGAGAACAGATAGAAAATAAATTCGGCTTCAGGCTCAAGCCGCAGGGCGGCGAATATGTATTCGATATGGAGTTTGACGGGGACAGGGTTGTATACTGCCCCGCCGCCTCGGAGCATGGCTGCGTTCTCGGCGAGCTTAAGCCCTATGATTGCAGCATATGGCCGTTCAGGGTCAACGACTTCGGCGGAATGCGTGTGATTACGCTGTCGCCCGTATGCGGGGAGGTGTCCTCCCTGCCGCTTAAAAGGCTTACCGACTTTCTTAAGGAGGACGGCTTCGGCGAGGAGCTTTTTCGTCAAGCCCGCCTTCACCCCGACATGGTAAAGCCCTATATAAAAGGCTATCCCATTCTCATGACGGAATAGCCGCCCTTTCCTTTGAGGAGAATAAAGATAAAATGAACAAACACACCTACACCGTCATAAGAATTGACGGCGAATATGCTACATTAAAGGACGCCGACAGCGGCGAGGAGCTTTTCATAGCAATGCTCCTTCTTCCGCCGGAAACGGATATCGGCGTTACGTTGGTTTACGAAAACCTCACATATACGGCGGTTTAGCAGACAACACAATCCGCCAAGACGAGAACAAAAAGGAAATGACACATAAATGAAGGACCTGACAAAGGGCAGCCCGATACGGCTGATAATTTCTTTTGCGCTGCCCATACTGCTCGGCAGCATTTTTCAGCAGGCATATAACCTCACCGACACCATCATTATCGGGCAGAAGCTCGGAACAGGCTCGCTTGCGGCGGTAGGCTCGACAACGGCGGTGGTGTCGCTTATGTTCAACATCATAAACGGGCTTGTCACCGGCTTCGCCATCATCGTCGCCAAAAACTTCGGAGCGGGAAACCACGACGAAATGCGCCGCACCATTGCCCGCATGATAACCTTTGCGGGCGCAACAACGGCGGTAATCATCGCAGGCATACTCTGCTTCATATCTCCCCTGCTCAATGCGCTGAACACGCCCGAAAGCATTCTCGCAGAGGCAAGAACGTATCTTATGATTGTGGCGGCAGGGCTTGCGGTGACGCTTGTGTATAATCTTGAGGCAGGTATACTTCGTGCGGTCGGCGACAGCGTTGTGCCGCTGATAATCCTTGTGATTTCCACCATACTTAATATAGGACTGGATGTGCTTTTGGTTTGCGCTCTGAACATGGGCGTTGCGGGGGCGGCTTTGGCAACGGTCGCCGCACAGCTCATCTCGGCGGTGGTTTGTCTTATATATCTGATAAAGCGCAGACCGTTCCTTGTAATAAAGCCATCGGACTTCAAATTCACCGCAGCAAGCTCCGCAGAGCTTCTGAGCGCAGGCTTCGGCATGGCGCTTATGTATTCGATAGTTGACATAGGCTCGATAATCCTCCAAAACGGCATCAACGGCTTCGGAGAGGATATTATCGCCGCCCATACCGCTGCCCGCAAGATTTTCAGTCTTACGATAATGCCGTTCTCCTCCGCGAGCGCAACGCTCGTCACCTATTGCTCGCAGAACCGTGGCGCAGGAAAATATTCACGCATCGGGAAGGGCATAAAGGACGGTCTGCTTCTTATGTTCGGATGGGCGACAATTGCGGTGATTCTGGTGTACGGCGCAGGCGGATTTCTCGTAGGGCTTATCGTCCCGCAGGAAAGCGCAGTTGCGGATACCGCCGTGCTTTATCTGAAATGGAACGTCCCGTTCTACTACTGCCTCGCCGCTCTTTTGGGGCTAAGAAGCGCATTGCAGGGCATGGGACGGAGCCTTGTACCGATAATCGCAAGCATAATTGAGCTTGTATGGAAGATAGTGACGGTCGTTGCCGTGATACCGCTTTTCGGCGGACAGGACGGCACGGTCGCAGACAATATCACGCAAATCGGCGGCTACTTCGGCGTGATTTTATCCGAGCCGATAATATGGACGCTGTGCGGGATTATGATAGGCATTATTGCGGCGGCGGCGCTTCGCAGGCTGCCCAAGGATGAAGAGCAAGGAGAAAACCCGATATGAGCATAAAGCAGCTTACCGATAAGCTTACCGACAACATTTCCCAAGCCGTGCGGGGAAAGCAAAACGAAATACGGCTTGTATGCGCCGCCCTGTTCGCAGGGGGGCACGTATTGCTTGAGGATGTCCCCGGAACAGGCAAAACGCTTCTCGCAAGGTCGCTTGCACGTTCCATTGACGGGACGTTCCGCCGTATACAGTTCACGCCGGATCTTCTGCCGTGCGATGTCACGGGAATAAACTTCTACAATGCAAAGCAGCAGGAATTTGTCCTCAGAAAAGGTCCTGTGTTCACGAATATCCTTCTTGCGGACGAAATCAACCGTGCCACGCCAAGGACACAGTCCGCCCTGCTCGAATGTATGGAGGAGCGGCAGACAACCATTGACGGCGACACCATGCCGCTTGAGCAGCCGTTCTTTGTCATCGCAACGCAGAACCCCACGGAGATACAGGGAACATATCCGCTTCCCGAAGCGCAGCTCGACCGCTTTATGATACGGCTTGCGCTCGGCTATCCCGACAGAAGCGAGGAGATAAGGGTAATCAGTGGAGCCGCCTCGTTCGGCGCAGAAAGCGGTCTAAAGCCCGTTTGCAGCATGGACGAAATCATCTCGGCACAGGACGAGGTGAACCAGTGCAGAATAAGCGAGGAGGTCTGCGGATATATCGCCGATATTGCCGCCGCAACACGAAGCCACGCTGCCGTAAGGCTTGGGCTGTCTACACGTGGAGCGGCTGCGCTCAAGCGTATGGCGTGTGCGTGCGCTATGACTCAGGGGCGCAGCTACGCAATGCCGCAGGACGTTATCGAGGCAGCACCCTATGTGATAAAGCATCGGCTTATATGTCGTGGATATTCCGTAAACGGCGGTGCGGGAAAGGCAGCCGACGATGTATTGGCACAGGTTCTCGACAGCGTTCCCGTGCCGACAGAAATATCGGAGCGATAGGATGGAGCTGCTTGTTATGGCACTGCTTCTGGCGGCAATCCTTGCAGGGCAGTACCTTCTGTATTCAAGGCTTGGACTGAAAAACCTCAGCTACAGCCTTACGATAAGCTCAGACGAAGCGTTCGAGGGCGAGGAAATCGAAATAATCGAGGAAATCGAGAACGCAAAGGCTCTCCCCCTCCCGTGGATTCGCACGGAGATAAGCTGCTCACGCTGGCTTACCTTCAAGGGTCAGCAAGCCGCAGCCGACGGGGAGCAGCGAGGGCTTATCTCAGGCGTGTTCCTTCTTAAAGGTCACCAGAAATGCCGCAGGGCGTGGCGGGTACGCTGTGAAAAGCGGGGCGTGTTCACCGTTGAGGACGCCGCCGTTTCGGTAAGCGATCTGTTCGGGCTTGCAAAGCCGACAGCCGTTTTCGGCATAAAGCGCAGCATACGTGTGCTTCCGCTCCCCGCAGATATGGATGCGGGAGAGATGTCAAGCGAGGCGTTTATCGGCGATATACCCGTAAAGCGATTTGTTCTTCCCGACCCGTTTGTGATAAGCGGCGCACAGGAATACAGCGGAAGAGAGCCGATGAACCGAATACATTGGGCGCACTCCGCACGAATCGGCACGCTTATGGTATACAGCAGCGAATACACCACCGAGCGCAGTGTGCTTGTGATACTGAATATGCAAAGGAACGGACTTTCCGTACAGCAAAAGCTGTCCGTGCCCGTGCTTGAGGCGCAGATAAAGGCGGCGGCGTTCGTACTGGACGACTGCTGTAAAATGCGGATGCAATGCGCCCTTTCGGCGAACGCCGCAAAGCCGCTTATCATCACGGCAGACGAGGGATACGAGCATACGATGAATGCGCTCAGAAATCTTGCGGAGCTAAAAAACGGCTGCTCGGAGCATATAGACGACTTTATACGGGAACAGGATTTCAACGGCTTCACGGACGTAATTTTTATAAGCTGCTTTATGACGCAGGTTATGGCGGATACCGCAGAGGCATTGTATAAAGCGGGAAAGTGCTGCAAGCTTTTCACGACAGATGTGGACGAGGAGAGCGGCGATGTCCCGCCGTGCTGTGAGGTTCGCCTTATCCCAAGAGGCAGGTACTACCCGCCCGCCGAAGGAGAGGACTAAATGGAAAAAAAGGAGCTTCGGCTGTTTAAATTTGCGGCGGCTGTGGGACAGTTTCTTTCGCTGCTGCCGTTCGTTATAGCGACAGAGGGCGTGGGGCTGGGGCGATATGTGCCGTGGCATTACGCCGCACTGTACGCCGCATATGCGGTGTTTTACGGGACGGGCTTTCTTTGCGGCTCATGGATAGCCTGCGGCAGCTTCGGCAAAAAAACAAAGTCCGTGGCGGTGTTCTTTTCGAGGGCGGCGGTGGTGCTGCCATCGGCTGCGTTCATAGCAGTGTGCGCTGCGCTCCATCTGCCGACGGCTTTATATCTGTACGCATTCCCTGCGGCGATAATTGCGTTTTTCGGCGGTTACAGAAGCGTTAGGCGATGCTACAGCGATATGTTTTCCACAGCTTGGTTCGGACTGTACTTCGTGGCGGCGATTGCGGCGTATATCCTGCTTTGGTTCACGCACGACAGCGCACGCTCGGAAAGCGGTATGCTTCAGCTTTGCATAGGCTTCGCCGTGCTTATCGTCATTGCGGCCGTCCTCACCAACCAGACCAACATCGACACACGCACCCAGCAGCGTTCCGCAGGAAAATCCGTGCTTCCCAAAGGACTTCGCAGCTATAACGCCGTTCTTATTGCGGGGATATGTGCGGTGACGCTCGGGCTGCTTATGTTCGCAAAGCCGCTCGCCCAGCTTGCGGTAAGCGGGGCTTCGGCACTTCTGCGGATGGTAATGTCGCTTTTTCGGGATAGGAACAGCAAAGCCGCCGACAGTGACACATCCTATTCCCTCGGCGATGGGACGCTCTCGGCTGACGCAGAAAGCACGGCGCTGTATGACGGGCTTGCGGTGCTGGCGGTGATTGCGCTAGTGG
>X287_Common_Brushtail__coassemble_179_pt1 | contig 12485 bp, 9 predicted proteins | sample X287_Common_Brushtail__metabat2_high_PE_016 | metagenome-assembled genome bin X287_Common_Brushtail | reverse complement strand
GATTATATCCGCATAAAATATGCAGGCTCGGATGTTCTTCACGTTCCCGTAACACAGCTTGATCTGGTGTCGAGATATATCGGCACGGGCGCTGTAAGTAACGTAAAGCTTAACAAGCTTAATTCCGAGCAGTGGCAGAAATCCAAGGCGAAGGCAAAGGCGGCGGCAAAGGAAATGGCTTCGGAGCTTATCGAGCTTTATTCCAAGCGCATGAAATCGCAGGGCTTTGCATTCCCGCAGGACGACTCCATGCAGGAGGATTTCGAGCAGCATTTCAGCTACATCGAAACCGATTCCCAGCTTCGCTGTATCGATGAGATAAAGGCGGATATGCAGCGTCCGCAGCCGATGGAGCGGCTTCTGTGCGGCGATGTCGGCTTCGGCAAGACCGAGGTTGCGCTGCGTGCCGCATTCAAGTGCATTGAGGCGGGAAAGCAGTGCGCAATGCTTGTTCCGACCACCGTACTCGCATGGCAGCATTACCAGACCGCAAGCAGCCGCATGGAGGGATTTCCGATAAACATCGCCCTTATGTCAAGGTACAAATCCGCCGCCGAGCAAAAGGAAATCCTGCGTATGCTGTCAACGGGCAGAATAGACCTCGTTATCGGCACACACAGGATTATTCAAAACGACATTAAATTCAAGGATCTTGGTCTTGTCATCATTGATGAGGAGCAGCGCTTCGGTGTTGCCCACAAGGACAAATTCAAGGAGATGTTTGCGGGCGTGGATATTCTTACCCTATCCGCTACGCCCATACCCCGAACGCTCAACATGGCAATGAGCGGTATACGGGATATGAGCGTCCTTGACGAGCCGCCGCAGGACAGACAGCCCATCTCGACCTACGTGCTTGAGCATGACTGGGGTGTATTGGTTCAGGCGATAGACAAGGAGCTTCGCCGCAACGGGCAGGTGTACTATATTCATAATCGGATAGACTCGATATACGCCTGCGCAGAGCAGCTCCGGAAGCTGCTTCCCGAGGCGAGGATAGGCGTTGCCCACGGTAAGATGTCCGAGGAGCAGATACTTGACGTATGGCGGCGGCTATTGGACGGTGAGCTGGACGTTCTTGTTTGTACGACAATCATCGAAACGGGCGTTGATGTTCCGAATGTAAATACGCTTATAATCGAGGATGCGGATTACATGGGCTTGGCGCAGCTTCATCAGCTCAGAGGACGTGTCGGAAGAACCAACAAGCGAGCCTACGCCTATTTCACGTTCCGTCCCGGCAAGGTGCTTTCGGAAATATCTCAGCGGCGTCTTGACGCTATCCGTGAGTTTACACAGTTCGGCAGCGGCTTCAGGATTGCTCTTCGTGACCTTGAGATAAGGGGAGCGGGCAATATCCTCGGTGCAAGCCAGTCGGGACATTTGGCGAACGTTGGCTATGAAATGTATCTTCAGCTTCTGGACGAGGCTGTCCGTGAGGAAAGGGGCGAAACGGATGTGCATAAGGAGGAGTGTCTTGTGGATGTCCGCATAGACGCATATATCCCCGAAAGCTATATATCCAATCAGGCGCAGCGTGTGGACTGCTACAGAAAAATTGCCCGTATTCAGACGGACGAGGATAGCTTTGATGTTATTGACGAGCTTATCGACCGCTACGGCGAGCCGCCGGAATCCGTAAAGGGTCTTGTGGATGTGGCGAAGCTTCGGAGCATGGCAACTGCTTCGGGAATTACGGAAATCACTCAGGCAGGGGACGATATGATTTTTTATATCTCCAAGCTTGACATGGAAAAGCTGTCGGCGGCGACAAGCGCAGTCGGCAGCGGAAGGATGCGTCTTGAAACGGTCGGCAGACCACGCATTGTCGTATCGGTGAGGGAGGATAAGCCGCTTGACGTTATGAGGGCGGTTATCGAAGCTTGATGATAGGGGTACGGTGAAAATCGGCGGCTTTAGCAATCCGTTATGTTCATCAAAAGGAATCCGCTCTCATCGTATTCGGGCAGGGGAGCGTCGTCGGGGTTGATATAGGCGATAACGGTCTGCGTATGTGCCGATGCCTCGGCGGCGCAGAGCAGCACCTGCCCATCTACTCTGCCTGTCACGAGAAACAGCGTTGTAACGCCGCTTAGGTCGATGCCGCTGAAATCAAACAGAACGTTCGTGTCATATATGTCGAGCTTCTGCGGGAGAACTGCCATAAGCTCGTAAAATCTGTCAAATGTAGGCTTGTCGCAGATTTCGCACACAAGGCTTCTATCCCTGCTGCCGAAGTCAACGGTTGCCTTTATGCCCTCGTTGCTTGACGTCATTGCAAGCGAGATTGCCGTTTCGATAATCATATCTGCATAAAGCGGGGGATTCGGGCAGCTCTCGTCAAAGCCGTAATCGCACAGAATCAACGTGCGTCTGTCGCCTATCCCGTCATATTGCTTTATCATAAGCTCGTCCTGCTTTGCGGTGAGCTTCCAGTGGACAAGCTGGATTATATCTCCTGCGGCATAATCCCGAACGTGCGAGAAATCCTCCTTTTCGGTGGAAACCAGCGTTTGCCGTGCGGAGGTCTGCTCCCCGATAGATTTGCTTATAACGTTCTCCATCGGGATTTTCCTCGGAAGTATGACAAGTGCCGTTTTGCTCTTAAGCTTTTTTGACAGGCGTATTATCCGAAGGGGGTCAAATACGGCGGCACGATGAAGCTCACAGGCGTAGCTTCCCCTATATTTATGCAGGCAGGACAGCGTAAGTCTGCATCTGCTAAACGGGCTTACCGAGGCGCATACATGCCTTACGGCGAACAGCCCCGTGTCCGATATCGGCGCAAAGCAGGTGATTTCAATCGGAACGCAGGGGAATACAAATCGGTTTTTTACGAGGATATTCAGCTCGAACGGCTGATTTTTCTCGTGAACGCTGCGCTCCTCGCAAAAGGTTACCCCGACAGATAAAAGCTCCGCCGCCGTCAGCACAAGGGCAAGCAGCGGATATGCTGTGACTGTCACAAGGAGAATAGATGAAATGCGGCTTTCGTAGGTCATCGAAAATATAAGGCAGGCGATAAGCACGGCGGCATAGATAAGTCTGTTTGTACGCATAGCCTTAACCTCAGGATCGCCTTATCGGCGGCACAACGGACGCCACGACATCCTCAAGCACCGAGCCTATGCTGCGCTTTGTAAGCTTTGTTTCCTGCCGCAAAACTATCCTGTGCGCAAACACGGGCATCAAAAGCCGCACAATGTCCTCAGGTATGACGTAATCCCGACCGTTGAGATAGGCGTATGCACGGCTCGCCTGCATTATTGCGATGGAGGCTCTGGGGCTTGCGCCGAGGGCAACCGCAGGGTGCTTTCGTGTCGCTGCGGCAAGCTCCGCCGCATATTTGCAAAGGCTCTCCGCAAAAATGACGTGGTTCACGTCGTCAACGCACTCCGCAAGCTGCTCGGCGGTCATAACGCTCCGAACCTCATCGGAGGGGCTGCCGTAGATTCTGTCCATGAGTATCTGCGTTTCCTCCTCGACGGTAGGATAGCCCAGGCTTATTTTCGCCATGAATCTGTCAAGCTGCGCCTCGGGCAGGGGGAACGTTCCGACATAGCCCTGTGAATTTTGCGTTGCGATAACCATAAAAGGGGAGGGCAGCCTATGTACTGCGCCGTCCACCGTCACTCGCTTTTCCTCCATCGCCTCAAGCAGGGCGGACTGCGTCTTGGGGGAGGTTCGGTTGATTTCATCGGCGAGGAGGATGTTTGTCATTACAAGTCCCGAACGGTATTCAAAGCGGTTTTCCTCCTTATTGAACATGGTGAAGCCGGTGATGTCCGACGCCATTACGTCAGGAGTAAACTGCGCACGGCGGAATGAAAGTCCCGTCGCCTTGCCGAGTGCCATTGCAAGCGTCGTTTTGCCAACGCCGGGAACATCCTCTACAAGAATATGCCCCTGTGCTAGAAGCACCGTAAGAATCATTTTAAGCGATTCGTCCTTGCCCTTAATTACCTTTGATATCTCCCCCGCAAGCTGTGCGCACAGCCGCTGGTTCTCAAGAAAGTCCGACATTTTTTACAAGCCCTTCCGATATGATAGATTTAGTGATTTTCGCCTTGCGTGAAGCAGACCCGTTCTGCGATGAAATTTATGTACCTATTGTATCACATTTTTTTGTATAAATCAACTATTTTTTTCGCCATGCAAATATCGTCCTGCGGTTTTGTGTTACGGCGTATTGCCGCGGGCGAATGCAGTGCCTTGACACGGCAATGCCCACACAAGGCATAAAAAACACGGGACGATATTTTCCTCGTCCCGTGTGCGGTGCTTATCTGTTACTTTACAAGAGCCTCGCCGAGTGCTTTACAATTGGCAAGATCGCTGTCTGAGGGAGCTTCGTTTGCGATAAGCCCCTCGCCAATAAGCTCTGCGCCGCTCTGTGCGGTGCGCTCAGCCCACTGCCGCATCCATTCTCCGTCGCCCCAGCCGTAGCTTCCAAAAAGCGCAATCTTCTTTCCAGAGAGGCTGCCCTCGATTGAGGAGAAGAAAGGCTCAAATTCGCCCTCCTCAAGCTCCTCCGCACCCATTGCGGGGCAGCCCAAAGCAATCCTGTCGTAATCCGAAATGCTGCCCGTAAACTCCGATACGGAGTAAAGCTCTGCGTTTGCGCCCTGCGCTACCGCCTGCGCCATGGCTTCGGTATTGCCTGTTCCGCTCCAATAGATAACCGCTGTTTTCATGATGATAACCTCCTTAGGTGATTTTGATTATGTGATAAAAATCCTCGCCCTGATCCAGTCTGCCACAAAGATACCTGCGGCATTTGTTGTAGTTTTCGAAGGTGCGCTGCGCACGCTGTGCGTTGCCATAGACCTTCCAATATCCGCATAGCTTAAAGTCGCCGCCGTTGTTACGGATGAAACCCATAACATCCTCGGCGGGGTAGCCGAGGAAGATCCCGATTTCATGCGGAAACCCGTCCGTGCTTCTCGCTCTCATGGCAAGCCGCTTAAGACATTCGCTCATTGTCATATCGTCCGTATAGCCGTATTGCCGAAGCACGAGCCTGCTGTCCTCCTCGCAGAGCCGTTCGGCAAGCTGCCTTGCGTTGTACAGCAATATAAGGCACTTACCGCCGCCCTGTGATAGCCGTATGAGCCGAAGCCCCTTGCGCTTTGCCCGCCTGTTAAAAAGCTCCATGTTTCCCTCAACATCGAACTCGGCGGAGGACACCGACAAAAGGCTTGCGCATTTTATGCCGAGAAGCGATGGCGCAGTGTGGAACGCAAGCTTGCTTTGAAATCCACGAATTTCATTTTGTGACATACTGTCACCTCCGTTTTCCGTATTGTTCCCGAAATTGAACCGAAAATCCGTATACAGCCGCCCCAAGGCAGAAGCTGCCCCCAAGACGAAAGCCGCAGCAGCCGAAAATTTATGCGTCACTGCAATGCATCGTTAGAATAGACTAACCTATATACAGATTGCAGGGCTGCTTTCGTTCAATTTTATGCAAACGACACAACCTCGTCCGACCGTTATCACACGCAATACTGCTCAAGCACCGATTTAAGTGCGTTCACGCTTGCGTTATGTATGCGGACTATGGGGATGTTGTGCTTTTCGGATTTGCAATTAACGGTGTTCACCATTTTATGGGAACAGGTGTTCGTAAAAACAACCATAAGATCCGGATTTCCGAGCTTGCCCGAAAAGTTGCTTGGCATTTGCGTAAAAACCTTCGCCTTGCAGTTATAGGCTTTGCAAATATCCTTGTATCTTGTCGCCATGCGGTCGTTGCCGCCAACCAATACTACACTCATGTTATCTCCTTTCAGATGGAGTTAGCATTAACTAACCTAATACATCTTATCATATTTTTATCCTCTTGTCAATAGCTTTGCGGAAATTTTTCAAAATTTTTTGACGGCACTAAAAAAGCCCCCTAAAATAGGAGGCTTTGTATGAATGCTATGCTGTTCTCGATAAGCTGTGCGGGGGTCATTGGTTTAGCCTGAAATGCACGGGTATCCCGTTTCGGAACTCAATTTCAGGCTCGCCTTGTATCAGCGGCAGGAAGTAGTTCAGCGCATCAATTGTTACGTTGTTTCCCTCGGCATTTATCCAATCTCTTGGGAATTTTCGCTCCTGATTTGCTATTTTGGAAATATCCGCCGAATCTATTTCCACACGATACGGGTTGTTGCTTATCCGCCTAAAGACCATCATCACGCCGCTTTTCCCGTATTCAAGCGCAGCTGAAACCGCCGCACGTCCTATCCTTTCCGCTTCGTTTATGTCGGTAAGGGAGGCGATGTGCGAGCTGCACCGCTGCATAACATTAAGCTCTATCGCACGTACCTTGCAGCCTACGTGGTCGGCGGTGAATTTTTCGAGATACTTTCCTATCCCCGACAGGTACTTATGCCCGAAAGCGTCCGTAAGCTCCGAGGATACTCCCTGTGCGCCGTCGCAGCGGATTCCCTCCGATACGGCGATGATTACCGCCTTGTAGCGAAGCTGTGCCCGCCTTACGTCGTCAAGGAATTTCTGCGGGGAAAAGTCGCTCTCCGGCAGGTATATCATGTGCGGCGCAGGCTCTCCGTTCGCCCTGAGGACACAGGACGAGGCGGCGAGCCATCCTGCATCACGCCCCATAATTTCAACTATTGTGACCGACGGTATGGAGTATACACGGCTGTCACGAATTATTTCCTGCATCGAGGTTGCAACATATTTTGCCGCCGAGCCGAATCCCGGCGTATGGTCGGTTTCGGTGACGTCGTTGTCTATCGTCTTGGGAACGCCTACGACCTTGATATCAACGCCCTTTGCGTTGAAATATCTGTCGAGCTTCATCACCGTGTCCATGCTGTCGTTTCCGCCGATGTAGAAGAATGCGCCGATGTTATGGCGGGTGAAGGTGTCGAGAATCCTTCTGTAAGGCTCTTCATCCTCGCTGAAATCCTTTAGCTTGCAGCGGCAGCTGCCCAAAACGGTGGAGGGCGTTTTCATAAGAAGCTGCTTGTCATGCTCGTCCATGATTACGCTCCTCAGGTTCAGAAGCCTGTTGTCGAGAATGCCCTCTATTCCGTTTTCCGAGCCGAAGATTTCGTCAACCTCCGTGCATTTTTCCGCACCCGAAAACACCCCCGCAAGGGAGGCGTTTATTGCGGCGGTAGGCCCGCCCGACTGTGCGACAGCGACGTTGAACATATTTATACCTCTTCCTGTGTCAATCGCCAAAGGATATGCCGATATCCCTAGCTGTCTTCACCATCTTGCAGTCGGCGGGAACAAACTTTGTTTTCATAGCCACATCGCCCAGCGGGTTTTCTGTGATTTTTCCGTCAACCATTGCCACCGTATAGCCGAACTTCTCCTGCTTGAGAAGCTGTGCGGCGTGTGCGCCGAACTGTGTCGCAAGAATGCGGTCGTATGCGCAGGGCGAACCGCCTCGAAGAATATGTCCCGGGACGACTGTCCTTGTTTCAAGACCCGTTTTAAGCTGTATTTCCTTGGCAATACGTGCGGTTGCGGTGGTTTCGCCCCTGTCCGCACGGGCTTTTGCGCGTTCCTTTTTCTTAAGCTTTGCCTCCTCCACATCGAAGCAGCCCTCCGCAACGGCGAGTATAGAAAACGCCTTGCCTGCGTCCGCACGCTTGCGGCACGCCTGCGCCACCTTATCCATGTCATACGGTATCTCGGGAAGAAGGATGATGTCCGCTCCGCCCGCAAGCCCGCTGTAAAGTGTGAGCCAGCCCGCCTTGTTGCCCATGATTTCTATGACCATTATGCGGCTGTGGGAGTTTGCGGTGGTATGGATGCGGTCGATTACCTCCGTGCCGATGTCAACGGCGGTGTGAAAGCCGAAGGTAACGTCCGTGCCGAAGATGTCGTTGTCAATCGTCTTAGGCAGACCGATTACGTTCAGCCCCTCCTCCGAGAGCATATTTGCGGTCTTGTGCGTTCCGTTTCCGCCGAGGGTGAACAGGCAGTCGAGCTTGAGATCCCTATAGGTCTGCTTCATCTCCTTTACCTTGTCAACCTTGTCGTCCTCGATTATCTGCATCATCTTGTACGGTGTGCGCTTTGTACCGAGAATAGTGCCACCGGTGGTGAGTATTCCCGAAAAATCAGACGGCTCCATGACCTTGTAATCGCCATGGATAAGCCCGTGATAACCATCGTGAATACCGATGATTTCCGCCTTATCCGTGCCGAATGCCTCGTATGTTGCCTTTGCGACGCCCCTTATGGTTGCGTTAAGTCCGGGGCAGTCGCCGCCGCTTGTAAGAATACCTATTCTGAGCTTTCCCATATCTTTAACCTCCGTTTTATTTGGGGAGCAACCCCGATTATATGCTCTTTAATCTGTTATCCGTACCGCAGAATATAAGCACCCTCATGCTGAAAAGCCTTGACCATATTCTGTCCTGATAGCGGGATTTTATCTGCTGCATGGTAAGATTTGTGTTTGCGATAATCGGCAGCGAGCGGTTCTGGCGGGAATTGATGATCTCGTATAGCTGCGAGATATTGCGCTCCGAGCCTATCTCTGCGCCGAGGTCGTCAAGTATAAGCAGGTCGCACGCCGTGATAAGCGACATTGTGTCGCCGTCGGATTTGCCGAACTGCTCCCGTTCAAGCGTCCTCAGAAGCTCAGGCACGGAGCTGTATACGGCGCTGAAGCCCCGCTGCATGACCCTTTTTGCGATGGCGAGGGAGAGATGGGTTTTCCCTAATCCCGTGCCGCCCATCATGAAGATACCCTTGCCGTTTCCGTTAAAGCTCTCGGCGTAATCCTTGCAGTCGTTCAGGTTGTCTCGCATTATCGTGCGCTGACTCTGACCGAGTGTGTCATCGTCCGTTTCGGGGTAATAGTCCAGACGGAAGCTTTCAAAATCGCTCAGCTCCAGCGGCGACTGCTCGTTAAGGGCTTTTGCGGCGGCGGCATACACAAGCTTGTTGAAGCATTCGCACCATCGCCCGTCCTTCGTGCCCCTATCACAGCATATGGGGCAGGTATATATCGGCTCAAGATAATCCCTCGCAAAGCCGTTGCTTTCAAGCTCCTGCGACATCTGCTCCTGAATGGCAAGGTTCTCCTGCTTGATTTTTTCGAGTCTTTGGGCGGCGTTCGTACTGCGAGAGGCGATAATCTGGAGTATTCCCGTCATTGTCCCCGCAAGCCGCTTTTCAAGCTCGGCATATCGTGCGGTTTTGGAATATACCTCCTGCCTGCGGCTCTGTTCGATAAGCTTGTTGTTCATGCGGCGGCGGCTGAGCTGCTCCTGCGCCGCTTCAAAATATTTTGCGTTTATCATCTGTTGAACCTCAGCTTTGCTTGCTGTAGCGCTTCTTTATCTGATTCATAACATCGTCCATGTCGAAGGAGCTGCCCGAGGCTGCGCCGTTTGAAGCGGTCGCACCCTTTGCGGCGGAGCTTTTGTGCGAGGCAATCGCCTGCTCTGCGGCATCTCTTGTGCGCACGCCTGACATATTCCAGCTTTCAAGTATCTTGTTCGCATAGGGAAAGGACATCTTGCCCGTGGCGTTTACGGTAATGTCGTAAGCCATCATAATCATATCCTCGCCGAAGCCCCAATCCTCCGTCCATGTGCGTATAAAACGGCGGTTTTCGGGCGTAAGTCTGGATTTCATTTCCATGGCCTCTTTTATGCGCTCCTCAATGCCGTTTTGCTTTTCCATTGCGGATATTCTCGCATCGGCAAGCTCTACGGTGGTTATCTCCTCGTCCGCCCAGCCCTGAGCGACGGTGCTTATGTATTTTTTCCCCGTCTTACCAATCCTGAAGCAATAATTCAAAAGCATAGCCGCAACCATCGGCGGAAGCCCGAAGTTGTCCACAAGCCCTATAATCATCTGCGACTCGCTTTGCGTTATCGGCTTTGCGTAAAGCTTCTGCGCCTCGTCAAAGAGGTACTTTATCTGCGGGTCGGTTTTAACTCTCCCCGCTATCTCCGACGGATTGACATAAGCGGTATCGGAGGATATTTTCTTTAATGACGATGCCCTGCCGTCCGCTTTGGGCTTAGTCTCAATCTCGTCCAGCGTAAGCTGTGCGGTGCGAAGCGGGAGCGGTTTTTCGGCGGAGGGGACAAGAGCGTTCTCCTCATCGGAGCTTTGCTCCTTATCGAAACGGATAACACCTCGCTGTATCCAAAAATACGCCGCATCCTCAAGCTCGCCCGCTTCCCTGAACCCAAGCTTCTCTTTGAGTGTATCATCCGAAAAGCTCTCGCCGCCATGCCTTAGCAGAAACATAAGCAGCTTTAGTGAATTGCCGCTTGCAAGCCTTATATATTTGTCCACAACGCCGCACGGCACAGCAAACACGCTGCTCCACTCGCCGGCGTTCAAAGAATACCTCATAACATCACCTTTTCATATTGTATCACAAAACCTCCGCTTTTGCAATAGCGTTGAAATTTTTTGTCGGAGTTTTGCGCTGTTACGAGGTGATTCATATCGTACATATTATTTCGTGTGACAGCATTAAGTCTTAAATTAACCTGTCCCGATTTGGCTGCGGCAGCATGCCGATTGCCGATGGGGTGAGAGCAGCACGGGGATTCGTGTGACAGCATTAAGCCTTAAATTAACCTGTCCCGATTTGGCTGCGGCGGCACGCCGATTGCCGATGGGGTGAGAGCAACACAGGGATTCGTGTGACAGCGTCAAGCTCTAAATTAACCTGTCCCGATTTGGCTGCGGCGGCACGCCGATTGCCGATGAGGCGAGAGCAACACAGGGATTCGTGCGACAGCGTCAAGCTCTAAATTAACCTGTCCCGATTTGGCTGCGGCGGCACGCCGCCGCTGATATGATGCCGAGGATAAGCCACGAGATTGATGCGAGGATGCCGAGAATAAACCATTGCATTGCGGTGAGGGGTACGAGATAGAACAGATCTCCGAACAGTGCTGCCGCCGCCGCAAACAGTGCCGAAAGCCCTATAAACATCAATGTGCGCCACAATTTCGGCGGCTTGCACACGTTCCACAGAACGCCAAAGCCTACGGCGGCAATCAGAAGCGTCGACATGGTGGAAACCTGCTCCTGCGGTATATCGAGGTAAATCTGGCACACAGCTAACAGTGCCGTGCCTGCCGCCGCCGTTATGCCGCCCGGCGCAGCTCTCATCATCACATTGCGCAGGAACGACCCCTTTACTATGCTCCTGTTCGGTTCGAGAGCGAGTATAAATGACGGAATACCGATGGTTATCGCACTTATGAGAGTCATCTGTATCGGCTGGAGCGGGTATGCGCAGGGGAGTATAAGGAACAGAACCGTAAGCAGAGCTGACATGATTGTTTTTGTTAGGAACAGTGCCGCAGAACGCTGTATGTTGTTGATGACACGCCGCCCCTCCTGTACCGCAAGCGGCATGGACGCAAAGTCGGAATCCAAAAGCACAAGCTGCGACACGCTCCTTGCGGCATCGCTTCCCGACTGCATTGCGACCGAGCAGTCCGCTTCTCTGAGCGCAAGCACATCGTTCACGCCGTCCCCCGTCATCGCTACCTTATGACCGCCCGCCTTGAGAGCCTTCACAAGCTCTGATTTCTGGTAGGGCGTGACTCTTGCGAATACGGTGTATTCTTCGGCAGCCTCGGCTATACCCTCATCGGGGACGGCCGACATATCTACGGCGCACTCCGCCGCCTCAAGCCCCGCTCTTGCGGCGACGCAGGAAACCGTTGCGGGATCGTCCCCCGATATAACCTTTATCGCAACACCCTGATCCTTGAAGTATGCGAGCGTCTGCGGGGCGGATTCCCTGATTTTATCCGACAGTAACACAAGCGCCTTCGGCTGAATATCCTGCGGCAGCTCCCCGCCGCAGGGCAGGGGACTGTACCCCACGAGAAGCACTCTCGTGCCTCTTTTGGAGAACTCCCGTATCCGCTCCGCCAATTGTCCGCCTGTGTCATTAAGCATAAAGCCTGCCGCACCTAGCACCACCGTGCCGTAGCCCTCGAAGCAAGCCGCACTGTATTTCCTTGCGGAGGAGAAGGAAATAGCACTTATGGGCTTGAGCGTTGTTTTGCTCCTGAATTTATCCTGTATTGCCCGAAGGGTAGGGTTTGGGTCTGTAAAGACGGAGCAAAACGCAGATAAAGCGTTTTCGACATCGAATTTTTTGTCAATGGCAACGACCTCTTCCACCTGCATACATCCCTCTGTGATTGTCCCGGTTTTATCAAGGCACAGCACATCCACCCGTGCAAGCGATTCAACACAATACAAATCCTGACACAGCATATTGCTGCGTCCAAGACGTATCGCACTCACCGCCAGAGCAATGCTCGTAAGAAGAACAAGCCCCTCCGGTATCATCCCGACAAGCGCCGCAACGGTGCTTGTGATACCGCGCTGGGGCGTTTGCTGCGTGATGAAAAGTGACTTTGCAAGAAGCGCTATCCCAAGCGGCACAATGCACACGGAAATAACGGAGATGATTTTGTTTATGGATTTCATCATCTCCGAGGACAGCTTTCTGA
>X287_Common_Brushtail__coassemble_178_pt1 | contig 12487 bp, 6 predicted proteins | sample X287_Common_Brushtail__metabat2_high_PE_016 | metagenome-assembled genome bin X287_Common_Brushtail | reverse complement strand
CACGGAGTGAGCGTAGCGAACGAATGTGCAAGGCATTAGATCTATAATAAACGCTCTGCGTTTATTATATCATAATGCGAAGCATTGTGATATAATTTGCCGATATGCACGGAGTGAGCGTAGCGAACGAATGTGCAAGGCATTAGATCTATAATAAACGCTCTGCGTTTATTATATCACCTCCTCCGCCAAAAATCAATACACATTTCCAAAACATCGTCCGCCATATTTCCTTAACGCTTGACAATTTTCCAAAACAGTAGTATAATATATGACGGGTATTTTTCATGCCCGCATAACGCTCCCTGCGGTGCTTTCACTGTCTGAATCCCGCAAGGAAGCGCAATATATCTGTGATTGAGCGTTTGTATAGCTCGTCAGAAAGGATTTATACCATGATTAAGGTAACATTGAAGAACGGCGAAACAAAGGAATTTGAAGAGCCGCTGTCCGCTTTTGATGCGGCAAGAGAGTTGGGCCTTGCCAAGACGGCGTGTGCGGCGGAAATCGACGGAGCGGTCTGTGACCTGCGAACCGTTATCGGCAGGGACTGCACCGTAGGCTTCCTCACCTTCGAGGACGAGCAGGGACGGCGTGCGTTCAACCACACCGCATCCCATATCTTGGCGCAGGCTGTGAAAAGACTGTTCCCGAAGACAAGGCTTGCCATAGGTCCGTCCATCGACAACGGCTTTTATTACGATTTTGACACCGACGAGCCCTTTACTGCCGAAACCCTTACCAAGATCGAAGCCGAGATGAAGAAGATCGTCAAGGAAAGCATAAGACTTGAACAGTTTACTCTCAGCCCCGACGAGGCTATAAAATATCTTGAGGAGCAAAACGAGCCGTATAAGGTAGAGCTGTGCAGGGAACACGCCGACAAGGGCGAGCCTATCTCGTTCTACAGGCAGGGCGATTTCACCGACCTTTGCGCCGGTCCTCACCTTATGTCTACCTCTCCCGTAAAGGCGTACAAGCTCACAAGCGTTACCGGCGCATACTGGCGTGGGAACGAAAAGAACAAGATGCTCACACGTATCTACGGAACGGCATTCCCCTCCAAGGATGCCCTGAACGAATATCTCACCGCCGTAGAGGAAGCGAAAAAGCGTGACCACAATAAATTAGGAAGAGATCTCGAATACTTCACAACCGTTGATTATATAGGACAGGGTCTTCCCATCCTCCTCCCCAAGGGCGCAAAGGTCGTGCAGATAATGCAGCGCTGGGTGGAGGATACCGAGTACAGGCGGGGCTACCTGCTTACGAAAACCCCTTATATGGCGAAGCGTGAGCTGTATAAGATTTCCGGACATTGGGAGCATTATCTGGACGGTATGTTTGTTCTGGGCGACCCCCACGATGAAACCAAGGAGTGCTTTGCGCTGCGTCCGATGACCTGCCCGTTCCAGTATCAGGTATTCCTCAACCGCCAGCGCAGCTACCGTGACCTTCCTATGCGCCTTGACGAAACCTCTACGGTCTTCCGCAACGAGGACAGCGGCGAAATGCACGGGCTTATCCGTGTGCGCCAGTTCACCATCTCCGAGGGACACCTTATCCTCCGCCCCGAACAGCTCGAGGAGGAATTTAAGGGCTGTCTGGAGCTTGCCAAATACTGCCTCGATACGGTCGGTCTGCTTGAGGACTGCACCTTCCGCTTCTCACAGTGGGACCCCGCAAACCCCAAGAACAAATACGAGGGCACTGCGGAGCAGTGGGAAACGGCTCAGGCGACAATGAAAACCATCCTCGACGATCTCGGCGTGGAATACTCCGTCGGAATTGACGAGGCGGCATTCTACGGCCCTAAGCTCGATATCCAGTATAAAAACGTCTTCGGCAAGGAGGATACCCTTGTTACGATACAAATCGATATGCTTCTTGCGGAGCGCTTCGGCATGGAGTATGTGGATGTTGACGGCGTGAAAAAGCACCCGTATATCATCCACCGCACATCCCTCGGATGCTACGAAAGAACGCTCGCTTATCTGCTCGAAAAATATGCCGGCGCTCTGCCCCTGTGGCTCGCTCCCGAACAGGTCAGAATACTGCCCGTAACCGACCGTGCAAAGGAATACGGCGAAAGCATTTCCGCACGCCTTGAAAGCATGGGCATCCGCACATCGGTAGACAACCGCAACGAGAAGATAGGCTACAAAATTCGTCAGGCTCAGCTTGAAAAGATTCCATACTTCTTCATTGTCGGGGATAAGGAGGTAGAGGACGCAACCGTTTCCCTCAGAAGCCGCAGGGACGGCGACCTCGGCGCATCTCCCCTTGAGGACGTTATCGCAAAAATCATAAAGGAAAACGCCGAAAAGGCAAGATGAATCTAAAGGTGCAGTGCTGCGCTAATGCGCCGCTGTCTTAACCTTAAAGAAAGGCAGAATAATTATGGCTAACGCACCCCTCACTCCCGAGGAAATGAAAACATTTAACAGCGCCTTGGAAAAGCGCATTCTCGAGGCGAATCAGGATAGCTCAAAAACCAAATGGAAAACGCTCATGCCCGACCTCATGGCGGCGGAGGTGTTTGTCATCGCAAATGTGACGGACAAAACCGACTCATCGGGAAACAAGCTTCTGAACATCCTCACCATGGCGGATAAGGACGGCCATCAGGTTATACCGTTCTTCTCCTCTCCCGCAAGAATGACGGTTCTCGTCACCCCCGAAAGGAAAACCTTCAACGTCATGAAGCTAAGCACGGCGAAGCTTTTTGAGTCCATCAAGGGCAAGACCGCAATACTCAATCCCCGCTCAAACATGGCAAAGGTATTCACCCCGTTCGAGATGAATATCCTCGCTATGGAGCACAAGAGCAAGGATGCTAAGGCATCCGCCCCCACCGCTTCGGCGACACAGGAATAACCGTCAGGGCTGATGCATTTTTTGCGTCAGCCCTGATGTATGCCCCCGAACCGCTTGCATTTTTCAGAGCATTTTGTCGCTCCATCAGATGCTGTATCGAAAAAATGAATTTTTTAATATCGAAATTTGCAAAAATCTATTTACATTTAACGGAACGAGTGATATAATGTAAATAAACGAAACCAACCTCCGTCAGAACGGGTTTCGGGAATGACGCAAACATATTTGGTTTGTCCGCCGTTGGGACGCAAATGGGCGCAGCCTTACAGAATCGGCGGGCAGGAAAGGAAACAGCAATGGATATAAGAATCGAAAGGACTGCCTCCCCAAAGGCAAAGCCCACCGATGAAACTAAGCTTGGCTTCGGTCATATCTTCACGGATCATATGTTCATCATGGATTATGACACGGGCATGGGCTGGCATGATGCAAGAATTGTCCCCTACGGCGACATCTCCCTCTCTCCTGCCGCAATGGTTCTCCACTACGGTCAGGAAATCTTCGAGGGACTCAAGGCATACAGAACCGCCGACGGCAGTATCCAATTTTTCCGTCCTGAGGAAAACTTCAAAAGAATGAACATCTCTGCGGAACGCCTTGTTATACCGCAGATTTGCGTTGAGGATGCGCTTGAGGCACTGCACGCCGTGGTTGAGGTGGATAAGGACTGGGTTCCTCATACCGATGGCGCATCGCTGTACATACGTCCGTTTATTTTTGCGGCAGACCCGTATCTCGGCGTCCGTCCTGCCGATAAATATTACTTCATGATTATCATGAGTCCCTCCGGAGCGTATTACTCCAGCGGTCTTGATCCCGTTGACATCTATGTTGAAACGAATTATGTAAGAGCCGTCAAAGGCGGTATGGGCTTCACCAAGACGGGCGGTAATTACGCCGCTTCCCTTGCGGGTCAGAACGAGGCGCATAACCAGAACTATTCTCAGGTTCTCTGGCTTGACGGTATCGAGCGCAAATATGTAGAAGAGGTCGGCTCGATGAATATCATGTTCATCATTGACGGCGAGGTCGTAACCCCCGCCCTCCAAGGCTCTATCCTTAGCGGAATAACAAGAAAATCCGTTCTTGAGCTTTGCCGCAAATGGGGCATGAAGGTTTCCGAGCGCAGAATTACCATCCAAGAGGTAGCCGATGCGTATGATGCAGGCAAGCTTGACGAGGTATTCGGCACAGGCACGGCGGCTGTTGTTTCCCCTGTCGGTCACCTGAAATGGGGCGATAAGGTTATGGAAATCGGCGGCAATAAAATCGGAGCGGTTACCCAGAAGCTCTACGATACCATGACAGGTATGCAGTACGGGAGATTGCCCGATGAAATGGGCTGGATAGAAAAGCTCTGAGAAAAAGCGGCAGAATAACCCCCAAAGCCCGCAGGCAAACGTGTCGGCGGGCTTTCTTATCGCTGCCGTTAAGGCATGGGCAATTTCTCTTGGGCAGCGCCGCATAAAAACCGCACTTCATGCGGCTTTTGCTCTTGACTATTTCCCGATTTTGCGGTATACTGTTATTCAGTAATTTGTCCCTGCAAGCCATGTAGGGCATGAAAGGAATTTATCAAACATGAACAACACAGAAAAAACCCTCGACAAAATCAAGGCTCTTTGCGTCGGAAGAGGCTTTGTGTACCCCGGAAGCGAAATCTACGGCGGTCTTGCCAACACATGGGACTACGGCCCTCTTGGCGTTGAGCTTAAGGAGAACATCAAAAAGGCGTGGCGCAAGAAATTTATTCAGGAAAGCAAATACAATGTCGGTCTGGACAGTGCTATCCTCATGAACCCGCAGACATGGGTTGCGTCCGGTCATGTGGGCGGCTTCTCCGATCCGCTTATGGACTGCAAGGACTGTAAAACACGCCATCGTGCCGACAAGCTTATAGAGGATTTCGGCGAAACCGATGCGAACGGCTGGAGCAACGAAAAGATGGTGGAATACATCCGTGATAAGGGTATTAAATGCCCCAACTGCGGCAGCACTAACTTCACCGACATCCGCCAGTTCAACCTTATGTTCAAGACCTTTCAGGGCGTAACCGAGGACTCTAAAAGCGAGATTTACCTCCGTCCCGAAACCGCACAGGGCATTTTCGTAAACTTCAACAGCATTCAGCGCACAAGCCGCAAAAAGCTCCCATTCGGCGTGGCTCAGGTAGGAAAATCCTTCCGAAACGAAATTACCCCCGGACAGTTCATCTTCCGTGTGCGTGAGTTCGAGCAGATGGAGCTTGAGTTCTTCTGCAAGCCCGGCACCGACCTCGAATGGTTCAGCTATTGGAGAAGCTATTGCAAAAACTTTCTTTTAAGCCTCGGTCTTAGGGAGGAGAACATCCGCCTTCGTGACCACGATGCGCAGGAGCTGTGCTTTTACTCCAAGGCGACCACCGACTTCGAGTTCCTCTATCCGTTCGGCTGGGGCGAGCTTTGGGGAGTCGCCGACAGAACCGACTACGACCTCACCCAGCACCAGAAAACCAGCGGCAAATCCATGGAGTATTTTGACCCCGAAACGAACGAGAAATATATCCCCTATGTAATCGAACCGTCCCTCGGCGTTGAACGCCTGTTCCTTGCCATCGTGTGCGATGCCTATGACGAGGAGGAGCTTGCCGACGGGACAAGCCGCACCGTAATGCGCCTGCATCCTGCGCTTGCGCCGATAAAGGCGGCTGTGCTTCCGCTGTCGAAAAAGCTTTCGGATAAGGCGGGAGAGCTGCATGATGAGCTTGCAAAGTATTTCTGCGTTGATTTTGACGAGGCGGGGGCAATCGGAAAACGCTACCGCCGACAGGACGAGGTTGGAACCCCGTTTTGCATTACCTACGATTTCGACACCGAAACGGACGGCTGCGTAACCGTTCGTGAGCGTGACTCCATGCAGCAGGTAAGAATACCGCTAAGCGATGTGAAATCCTATATCGAGGAAAGAATTTACTTCTGATAAAAACGCTCCCCCTCTCAAGGCTTGAGAGGGGGAGCTTATTTGCCAAAAAAGGGCGGCTTCGAAGCAACGAGCCGCCCTTTACCTTTTCTATGCCAATCGCCGCATTACGCTTTAAGCTTATCGACCTGCTCCTTAAGCAATCTCGACATACCGCTAAGCTCCTCGCAGGACGCAGCGGTCTGCTCCGCCGTTGCGGAGTTCTGCTGGACAACGGAGGAAATCTGCTCTATGCCTATCGTTACCTGCTTTACGGATTCCGCCTGACGTGCGGATGCCTCGGAAATCTGCTTGATGATGTCGTTAGTCTGCTCGGAGCATTCCTTGACCTCCTTCATGACATCTGCGGTACGCTTTGCGATTTCTGCGCCGTTGTTCACCGCATCAATCGTGGAGCTTATAAGGGCAGTGGTATTGCTTGCCGCCTCCGCCGACTTCGCCGCAAGGTTTCTTACCTCGTCTGCGACAACCGCAAAGCCCTTGCCTGCTTCGCCCGCTCTCGCCGCCTCGATGGCTGCGTTAAGGGCGAGAATATTCGTCTGGAATGCGATGTCCTCGATGGTTTTGATTATCTCGCCTATCTTATTGGACTGATCCTCGATATCGTCCATAGCGGACAGCATATTCTTGATTTGCTCGTCCTGCTGCTCTATCCTCTGCGCCGTTTCAAACGCAAGCGAGCTTGCCGCATTCGCATTTTCCGCATTGCCTTGGGTTTCCTCGGAGATGCCCGCAATCGTAGAGGACAGCTCGTCTACCGCCGTCGCCTGAGTCGTTGTGCCCTCCGCAAGCACCTGCGCCCCGTCCGCCATCTGCGTTGCGCCGATCATGACGTTGTCGGCGGAGGAGTTCATGCTTTCGATGACGCTGTGAAGATTGCCTTGGATATTCCTGAAGGACTCGTCTATCTTCGTGAAATCCCCGACATACTCAACGTGAGGGGATGCCGTGAAATCTCCCGCCGCCATGCTCGAAAGCACGCCGGAAATATCACCTATGTAGGAGTTAAGCGTATGCTTTGTATCCCTGAATATCTTTGAAAGGTCACCTATTTCGTCCTTGTTGAACGAGAAGGTGCTGTCCTTGACGCTAAGCTCGCCGCGGCGCATTTCCTCCGCCATTTCCTTGATTTCGGTTACGGGCTTGTCGATTATTTTCTTAACGACAGCTATGATAAGCGCACCCGAAACAAGCACTACAACCACTGCGATTGCGCAGCACACAAGCGTCATCTGAAGGAACATTGCGTCCGAATCCGCCGACGAGAAGCCCGCAAAGTATGCGCCAATGCACTCGCCGCTTGCCGCAAATATCGGCTCGTATTTTACATAATGCTTCTGACCGAGTATATCCGCCGTACCCTCGTAAACCTGACCGTTCTGTATTACCGTCTTTGCGACGCTCTCCGCCATTGTCGTGCCAACCGCACGGCTGCCGTCGTCGTTCTCTACGGTGGTGGAATAGCGCACATCCCCCGCAAATACGGTAACCTCTGCGCTGGTCTGGGACTTAACGGTATCGATATAATTCGTTTCGCTCAAATCCATGCCAAGCAAAAGTGCGCCGATAACCCTGCCGTCCGATGAAACGGGGTAAATGCACTGGAGCGAAAGCAGCACGTTGCTGTCGGCAACTACGCCCTGATACTCTGTGCCGGAAAGTGCCTGAGATACGTCCGCACTTGCAAGCGCATAGCTGTCCGAGCTCCATACAAGCTTGCCCGTCGAATCGAACATCGCCGCAAAATATCCCGACGGCATGCTCGACTTGCTCCATGTGCTGTCCATTGCGGAGTAATCGCCGCTTGTAAATGCGGTCTGCATTGTTCCGTTTGCGTCCCATGCAAGCGCCGTTTCCTCTATTTCGTCCGCCTCGGTGTTTATGACGTTTTCAAGCACGCTGAGTGCGGTCGCCGAGTTAGACATCATGATTTCATCGTTATGGCTCTTCGCCATTAAAATGGTTGCCGACATTACGATACCCGTAAGCACGACAAGCACAATTGCGAAAAGCGCAAATATGCTTCTTGCTATTTTTGACATATGCTATCCCTTTCCGATCTGCAAATGCCCCCGCCCATGCGAAAGCAAAGCCGTATTGAACCTTTCCTTATTTAGAATCTATGCAAGATTCGATTAAGTTATTTACATATTGTATCATAGTTTCCCTGCCTAACGCAACCCGACAAACCCCACAAATTGCGCCCCGTATTTTCGTAATATATCACAACCCAAAAACACCTGCGGAATGTCCCCTGACGAAAAAAGCGTGCGGTAATCCTACCGCACGCTTCGGAATCCTATTGTGACATTAGGCTTGTTTTAAGGCAATGACGCACAGACTGCGCTTTTGCGGCGTCGCCTTGATTACTTGAAGTAATCCACGCCGCCCTTGAACAAAAGCTGCTCCTTGTTTCCGTCAACATTTATGCAGGTGTTATTGGCGATACGCTCCGTATGACCCATCTTGCCCAGCACACGCCCATCGGGGGAGATTATGCCCTCTATGGCGCACATAGAGCTGTTCGGGTTAAAGGCGGCGTCCATGGTGGGGTTACCCTTGAGGTCAACGTACTGTGTCGCAACCTGACCGTTTTCGATAAGCTTCGTTATTACCTCCTGCGGCGCAACAAACCTTCCCTCGCCGTGGGAAATCGGTATCGCCGCAATATCCCCTACCTTGCAGTGCATAAGCCACGGCGACTTGTCTGTGCAAATCCTCGTGTATGCAAGCTGCGACTGGTGGTGACCGATGGAGTTATATGTGAGCGTCGGGCTGTCGCCTGTAAGCGGCACGATGTGTCCGAACGGCACAAGACCGAGCTTTATCAGCGCTTGGAAGCCGTTGCAGATTCCAAGCATAAGACCGTCTCGCTTATACAGCATATTTTCCACCGCCTCGGAGATTTTCGGGTTACGGAAGAATGCGTTTATGAACTTCGCCGAGCCCTCCGGCTCATCGCCGCCGCTGAAGCCGCCGGGGATAGCGATCATCTGGCTTTCGGCGATAAGGCTTGCAAACTCGTTTACGCTCTCCTCCATATCCTTAGCGGAAAGGTTGCGGACGACAAATATCTCGCTGCAGCCGCCGTAGCGGTTGAATGCGTTCGCAATATCATACTCGCAGTTTGTGCCGGGGAATACGGGGATGAGAGCCTTGGGCTTTGCGATATTCGCTCCGATGTGATTCGTAAGAAGCGGACAGCCCTCCTTGTACTCTGCCTTTTCGGGAGCGGGCTGTTCGGGGAGCTTGCCCTTGAACACTGGTTCGAGAACATCGTCCCACTTTTCCTCAAGCGCAGCAATATCCAGCCTTACCCCGCCGCAGGAAATCTCATATTCCGTAACGGTTTCGCCTATCGTGCGAACGCCCTCCGCCTCGCCGTCAAGCTCCAGAATAAATGCGCCGTATACGGGCGTGAACAGCTCCTCATCCGTAAGAGCCTCAAGCCTTGCGCCGACATGGTTGCCGAGGCACATCTTGAAAATGCCCTCCGCAACGCTGCCTCCCGCAACACTCCATACCGAGATAGCCCTCTTCTGTGCGATGAGCCTCTCTACCGTTCGGAAAACGCTCTTTACGCTTTCAAATACAGGAAGACCGTTTTCGTCATATTCGGGGGCAATGTACCCGATTTTGCTGAACGGACACTTGAATTCGGCGGAAATAACATCCCCCGCCTTTGCCGTTGATACCGCAAAGGAAACAAGCGTAGGAGGCACGTCGATATCCTCGAATGTGCCGCTCATGCTGTCCTTGCCGCCTATCGCCCCGCAGCCCATTTCAAGCTGCGCCCTGTATGCGCCGAGGAGTGCCGCAAACGGCTTGCCCCAACGCTCCGCCTTGCCCTGAGTGCGTTCGAAATATTCTTGGAACGTAAGCCAGCACCTCTCGCTTGTGCCGCCTGCGGCAACAACCCTCGCTATGCTCTCGACCACTGCGCAGACCGCACCGTGATAAGGCGACTGCACCGAAACCGCAGGATTAAAGCCCCATGCCATAACAGAAGCGGTGGTGGTGTCGGCGTTAAGGACGGGTATCTTCGCCGCCATTGCCTGAACGGGCGTCTGCTGATACCTGCCCGAAAACGGCATAAGCACTGTTCCGCCGCCGATGGTGGAGTCAAACCGCTGAACCAACGCTCTCTGGGAGCATATGTTGAGGTCAGTAACCATCCTCTCCCATTCCTCCGCCGTATTTCTTCTTCCGGTGGAGTAGGAAACCTTAACATCGGGAACGGCTACATCCGTGTGCTTTTCTGCGCCGTTGGAATTGAGAAACTCTCTGCTTATGTCGCAGATTGTCCTTCCGTTCCAGTTCATGCGAAGCCTCGGCTCATCCTTTACCACGGCGACAGGCGTAGACTCAAGGTTTTCCTTCGATGCCAACGCCCTGAACCTGTCCACATCCTCCGATGCGACTACGACAGCCATCCTTTCCTGCGATTCTGAGATAGCAAGCTCCGTTCCGTCCAAGCCGTCATACTTCTTAGGCACGGCGTTCAGATCTATCTCCAAACCGTCCGCAAGCTCTCCTATGGCAACGGACACACCGCCGGCGCCGAAGTCGTTGCAGCGCTTTATAAGCCGTGTCGCCTCGGGATTTCTGAACAGCCTTTGAAGCTTTCTTTCTTCGGGGGCGTTGCCCTTTTGTACCTCCGCCCCGCAGGTGTCGAGGGACTTAACGCTGTGCGCCTTTGACGAGCCTGTCGCCCCGCCGCAGCCGTCGCGTCCCGTCCTGCCGCCAAGCAGGATTATCACATCCCCCGCCGTCGGTCTTTCCCGCCGAACGTTCTCTGCGGGAGCTGCGCCGATTACTGCGCCGATTTCCATCCTCTTCGCCATATATCCGGGGTGGTATATCTCCGCCACATGACCTGTCGCAAGACCTATCTGGTTGCCGTAGGAGGAATAGCCCGCCGCAGCGGTGGTGGTTATCTTCCTCGGAGGGAGCTTGCCCGCTATCGTCCTTTCTACGGGGAGAAGCGGGTCGGATGCGCCCGTTACTCTCATCGCCTGATACACATACGAGCGTCCCGAAAGAGGATCTCTTATCGCTCCGCCAAGGCAGGTCGCCGCACCGCCGAACGGCTCGATTTCGGTGGGGTGGTTGTGCGTTTCGTTCTTGAACATCAAAAGCCAATCCTCGTCCCTGCCGTCTACATCCACCGTGATTTTCACGGAGCAGGCGTTGATTTCCTCGCTTTCGTCAAGGTCGGGGAGCAGCCCATCCTTCTTAAGCTTCTTTGCCGCAAGCGTTGCAATGTCCATAAGGCATATCGGCTTGTTCCCCCTGCCAAGCTCCTCTCGGTCGGCTTTGTATTCGGCATAGGTGTCTGCAATATATGCGGGCTTTATATCGGCGTTATCGATAATTGTGCCGAAGGTGGTATGGCGGCAGTGGTCAGACCAGTAGGTGTCTATCATGCGGATTTCGGTGATTGTCGGGTCACGATGCTCGCTTGCAAAATAATCCTGACAGAATTTTATGTCGTCATTGTCCATCGCCAAGCCGTATTTCACAACAAAATCCGCAAGCTCCTCGTCCGTCTTTTGGATAAATCCGTCAAGCGTTTCCACGGTTGTCGGGATGTTATATTTTACCTCAAGCGTATCGTACCTGTCGAAGCCGCATTCCCGTGACTCCACGGCGTTGATAAGATAATGCTTGATTTTCTCGAATTCCGCATCGGTAAGCCTTCCGCCGACAATGTATATCTTCGCATACTTTACCACGGGCCGCTCGCCCTGACATAGCATCTGGATACACTGCGCCGCCGAATCCGCCCTCTGGTCGAACTGCCCGGGGAGGTATTCCACGGCGAACATACGCTCGTCCTCTGCGAGAGTGGGAAGCTCGAAATAAACCTCGTCTACTGGCGGCTCGGAAAAGACCGTGGGTATTGCCCTGTCAAAATCCTCCTTTGATAGCCTTTCGGCATCATAGCGGTTTATAACCCGAACGCTCTGAACCGATTTCATGCCAAGAGCAACGGTAAGGTCAGACAGAACCGCCCCTCCGTCCACCGCAAACTGCGGCTTCTTCTCAACATAGATACGATAAACTGCCATTAGCTTGTCCTCCTGATGTTCTTTCAGACAGTCCCTTTTGCGGGAATGCCTTATGTATTTTTCCGACAAATGTCCTTGCATTTGCCTGATATATCCCGTAATGCCCCGCCCTTATCCCTCGGGCTTTACGTCTCTATTCTGCCTATGCAGTAGTCCGTGCCTGCTCCCGTTATCCTAACGGGAACGAGGGAATGTCTTTCTAAATCCTTTCCGTATATTCTCACGGGAACATAACTCGCCGTATACCCGTTGGAATATTCCTCCGAGCGCTTCCTTTCTATAAGAACGGTCTGGACACTGCCCCTTTGGGATTTAAGGAAATCCCGCTCAAGCCGTGCGGCAAGACTCTCCATTTCCCGTGCCCGCTTGGTTTTTATCTGCGGAAGAACCTGATCCCCCCGCATTGCCGCAACCGTCCCCCGCCTTATCGAATAAGGGAAAACATGGATTTTGGCGAAGCCAATCTCCTCTGCGAACTCCATCGTCTGTGCAAACTCCTCCTCGGTTTCTCCCGCAAACCCTACCATTAAATCGGTCGTTATCGTGCAGTTCGGGAAAGCCTCCCTGAGCCTGTCCACAAC
>X287_Common_Brushtail__coassemble_173_pt1 | contig 12704 bp, 15 predicted proteins | sample X287_Common_Brushtail__metabat2_high_PE_016 | metagenome-assembled genome bin X287_Common_Brushtail | reverse complement strand
GGTTAAGTCAATTATCTCTCTGGTCTGCGGTATCGTGGGTCTGGTCGGAAGCTTTGCGGAAACGGTTCTTTCTACGATCGGTCTTGGGTGGCTCGCTCCCCTTATCCCGATTGCGGGTATCGTATTCGGCGCATTGGCATTGAAGGATGTCAAGGCGGGCATTGATGTTGAAAACAAGACTATGGCTATGGTTGGTTTTATTTTAAGCATCGTATCCGTTGCGCTGAGCCTGATTATCTGCATTTCCTGCATGGCGTGCATAAGCATTGGCGCTGCGGCTGTTTCAGGTATGACTTATTGATTTTGTTATTGCCAATACTGCCCTGTCTTATTCGGACAGGGCATATTGTGTCTATGGCGGTTGTCCCCAAGACGGCGAGGACGGATGTCGGGCGGCGTAATGGGATGTGTTTTTTGGAGGGCAGATGTTTCCAGGATTTTACGTTTTCGATAAATTTATAAGCAGCTATGCGCTGTGCGTGCTGGCAGGGGCGGCGGTTTCCGTTCCGATTGCTATCCGTCGCTATAAGCGGCGGGGCGGCGACGACATAAGCATGATATTCGTGTTTTTGTTTGCGGCAATTGGGGCGTTTTTCGGAATGCACCTTCTCTACGGGATAACCAACCTCGAGCATTGGGGGATATTGCTAAAAGCGGAGAGCCTTGCGGATTTTGCGGGACGGTTTGCGACGCTTTTCGGCGGCTCGGTTTTCTATGGCGGGCTTCTCGGCGGTGCGTTGGCGGGCGGCATTTCGATAAGGGTTCAGAAGCTCCCCGCCGGTCTTACGGCGGACTGCATTGCGCCGTCGGCGGCTCTGTTCCACGCCTTCGGCAGGGTCGGCTGCTTTCTGGTGGGGTGCTGCTACGGAGTGGAGTGGGAGCATGGAATTACCTTCACGGAATCCCTTGTCGAAAGCGCAAACGGCGTACCCCGCCTTCCTGTGCAGCTTATCGAGGTCGGGCTTGAGCTGGTGCTATTCGCCGTGCTGTCGGCGCTTTTGCACAAAAATAAGCTTCACGGCGGGCTGTTCGCCGTTTATCTGGCAAGCTATTCTGTAGGCAGATTTGTTATAGAGTTCTGGCGCGGGGACGACTACAGGGGATTTTTCCTCGGTCTTTCAACCTCACAGATAGTGAGCGTTCTCGTGCTTGTCGGTGCTGTAGTATTCCTTGTCCTCAGACGGAGGGGAAACAGGAGAGGAACAGCGGAGAGCGTTTAGGCTGTGCCTGAACCCAAATGCTAAGGCATTGACACGATTATAAAATTATGATACAATATACGCCGAAGTGCTTATTCAAGAGGCATTGCGGTGTAATTGTGCTTTCGGACACCCGAAAAGCTGCATTGCTGCCGCAAGAAACGAACAGGAGAAAAATGCAAAATGAGATTTCCGAAAAGACTGTTATGCGCTGCGGCGGCTGCCGTGCTGGCAATCAGCGGCTGCACGGCGGCGAGCGCCCCGACCGGGGCTAATTCATCAACGGAGGAAACAGCAGAAATGGAGCTTACACAAAAGACCTTTACCGCAGAGGAGCAGTATATAAAGCCGCTCGGACGGACATATATGCAGGACGGGATACTGTGGCTTGCACTTTCGGCGAGCGGTGTGGAGTTCACCCTTACGGGCACGGACGCATCCGTTACGATTGTCGGCGACAGTGCCATATCCACAGAGGACAACCAAGCCCGCTTTGCGGCGTATGTTGACGGCGAGAGGGTGCTTGACGAGATGATAACCCAAGCGGAGCAGACGTTCGAGATATTCTCCTCCGAAACGGAGAGGGAGGTAACGATTCGGCTTGTGAAGCTGTCCGAAGCGGCGCAGTCAACGCTCGGCATAAAGAGCATTGACGTAAAATCTGTCGGGGACATTGCGCCCACGGCGGAAAAGGAGCTTAAAATCGAGTTTATCGGCGACTCGATAACCTGCGGCTACGGCGTGGATGACGAGGACAGAAACCACCACTTCTCCACCTCTACGGAGGACGCAACCAAGGCATACGCTTACAAGACCGCACAGCTTCTCGATGCGGACTATAGCCTTGTTTCCTACAGCGGTCACGGGATTATTTCCGGCTATACAACGCAGGGCAAGAAGGTTGCCGCACAGCAGGTTCCGAATATGTACGAGCAGCTTGCACGCTCCTATGGAAGCTACGGCGATTTTAATGTGTCGAGCGTTGACTGGGATTTCTCAAGGTTTGTGCCTGATGTGGTTGTGATAAATCTCGGAACGAACGATGCTTCCTATACAGGCAAGGACGAGGAGCTTATCCGTGAGTATATCGATGCGTATATTAAATTCCTCGGCAAGGTCAGAAGCAACAATCCCGATGCGCATATCATCTGCGCCCTCGGCGTTATGGGGCAGGATTTGTGCGATGCGATAGACACCGTTGTCGCCGAATACACCGCCCAGAGCGGCGACAGCAACGTTTCCGCCTTTAGGCTCACCGTTCAGGACGGCAGCACCAACGGCTACGCCGCCGACTGGCACCCCACCGCAGCCACCCACGATATTGCTGCGCAGGAAATGGCGGAGGAGATACAGAAGGTTGATAGATATCATGATTAAAGCATTGATAATAGCAGGAGTTATAGGACATCTGATTTGCTGTATGTGTGATTTATTGCTGATATATTCCCCAAGCGGGAAATTTAATTTCAAGCTATTTAATGACAATGATAAAATGTCGCAGATATTCAAAAAGATGTCATCAAGAAACCCTCTTATATCTATGCTATTGGGAGTTTTGGCAATAACATTTATGTCTGGGGGATACATAGGATTAGGACTTTGGATGGGGCAGTTTTCTAAGGGTTATCAGATTGCTTTGCTTATTGCAACGGTAGTATGCTTTATTCCAATGACTGCTCATCACGTATTCTGTGGAGTAGCGGAATGGTTCTATATAGAATTGGATAGGACGGAAAGAGCAAGACAGGTTATATTTGATTTTTTTAAGAAAACATCTGTCACAATGTATGTAACATACCTAGCTTTATTATGTTTCTGGGGAATATTGTTGATCGCAGTAGTATCTGGAGCAACATCTCTGTCAGCGTGGATGTGTTTAATCAATGTAATACCGGTAATTACAGTGTTGCTCTTATTAAAAGTCCCAGGAGCATTGAATGTTGCAAGCGCGATTGTTTTCTTGGCATTGGTAATTTTACTCTAGTGTATTGTATCAATGATATTTAGCGTCCTTTCCCGAACTCATATGCCGTTCTGTAGTATAACAAGTCTGCCGATGTCCCCCTACCTAAGAGGCGGGGAACGTCGGCAGACTTGTTATAAGCTGTGCTTGAAATATTTTTGGGACATAAAACCTTCTAATTTTCCTTGTCGAGTACTTTGTATAGTATTCTATATAAAGCAACCATCTCCTCTTTAGTTAAATTGATGCAGCTGCCGATTGCTTCCGGTATGCTGACGGCTTTTTCACGCAGCTGCATACCTGCTTCGGTCAGCGACACTGTCATATTTCGCTCATCTTTATCGGAACGCTTTCTTATAACTAAGCCTTTTGTTTCCAGCTTTTTGAGAAGTGGTGTAAGTGTGCCTGAGTCAAGATACAGGCGTTCCCCTAATGCTTTCACATTCATCTGACCGTATTCCCATAGGACCATCATCGTTATGTACTGTGTGTAGGTCAAATCAATCTCATCCAAGTAAGGCTTATATTTCTTTACAACCTCTTTTGCGCTTGCATACAAAGGGAAGCACAACTGATTCTCTATTTTCAAAGCATCATATTTTTCCATTTTAGAATCCTCCAGCTAATATTGAATACATATACTTTAGCGCAGTAAGCTAAGATTTGCAAGCGTTTAGCTCTGCCTCGTAAGCCTCTCGGACTGCACACGCAAGCTGATCGGCACAGGATGTTGACCGTCTGCCGCATTTAATTCCCTTGCATTTTTCCTCAATCTGCTCTACAGTCCATCCGTCAACTAATATGGGTATCGCTTTCAAATTCCCGCTGCACCCGCCTGTAAACTCTATATTTGTGATAACATTACCATCAATATTCAGCTTAATATTAGTGGAGCAGGTGTTTTTTGTCTTGTAATCATATTCCATTTTATCCCTTCTTCCTTACAATAACTTTTCGATTTCGCTCTCAAGAGCCTTTGGCGTTTTAGTGGGAGCATAACGAGCAACAACATTTCCGCCCCTGTCTACCAGAAATTTTGTAAAGTTCCATTTGATATTGCTGCCGGCTATGCCGCCTGCCTGCGATTTAAGGAACGTATAGAGCGGTTCTGTGTCTGCGCCGTTTACGCATATTTTATGAAGCTGCGGGAACGTAACTCCATATCTGCCGGTACAGAAGCTGGCAATCTCTTCATCTGTTCCCGGCGCCTGCCCCGCAAACTGGTTGCACGGGAAATCAAGAATTTCAAAGCCCTTATCCGCATATTTTTCATACAAATCCTGTAGTCCTTCATATTGGGGAGTAAAGCCACAGCCGGTTGCAGTATTGACAATCAGGAGAACCTTTCCCTTGTAATCTGATAACGCAACATCTTTTCCGTTTCCGTCTTTCACCTTGTAATCATAAATACTCATAGCAATCGTCCTTTCGGTTTATTGTAAGCGCACAATTCATTGTGTACAATTATATTATACACAATGAAATTCTATTTGTCAAGAGCCGGCGTTGAAAAATTTAAAATTCATTTACATTAACCTGCATCTGCTGTATGGTGTACGGCGTCCTTGCTGATTTCCCACCCTCTCCATTCAAGCATGCCTCTACCGCCTTTTCCTTGAATTTGTAGCTGTATTTTGACATAAATGTCCCGACCTCCATCTAGCTGGATTCTAGGTCCAGCTTTTGGGGGTCGGGACACAAAACTGCTCTCCGCTTTTTGATTTATCCCTTGGGCAAGTCCTTATCTCAGTGCCCTTGCGCCTATGTCATGGCGATAGTGCGCCTTGTCGAAGGAAATCCCGCCGACAGCCTTATAGGCACTGTCGAGGGCGGCGGGAATGCTGTCGCCGACAGCGGTTACGCCGAGAACCCTTCCGCCCGATGTAAGGAATCTCCCGTCCTCAAGCTTGGTGCCGGCGTGGTAGACGAATACGCCGCTGTTGTCAGCGGGCTGACCATCGGGGTTAAGCCCGCTTATTTCCCTGCCCGTTTCGTATTTTTCGGGATAGCCGCCGCTCGCCATAACGACACAGGCGCAGCTTCTGCCGCTCCACCTTATGTCAAGCGCATCCAGACGCTCCTCCCATATTGCCTCCATGATGTCCGCAAGATCCGTTTCCAGAAGCGGCAGAACCACCTGCGCTTCGGGGTCGCCGAAGCGGCAGTTATATTCGATAACCTTTGCGCCGTTCGGGGTAAGCATAAGCCCGAAATACAGACAGCCCTTGAACGGTCTGCCCTCCGCCTGCATGGCTGCAATGGTCGGGGCAAAGATTTTCTCGGCGCACTCCTTCGCAATTTCGGGGGTATAGAGCGGGTTCGGGGCTATCGTTCCCATGCCGCCGGTATTCAGTCCCTCGTCATGGTCGAACGCACGCTTGTGATCCATAGAGGACACCATGGGCTTTACCGTCCTGCCGTCCGTAAAGGCGAGGACAGTGACCTCCGGTCCTGTCATAAATTCCTCTATGACAATCTCGCTTCCGCTCTTTCCGAACTTTCCGTCAAGGAGCATCGACTTTACCGCCGCCTCAGCCTCGGCGAAGTCCTTTGCGATGATTACGCCCTTTCCAAGAGCCAGCCCATCGCACTTGATAACGGCGGGGTAGCTGTTCTGCGCTTTTATGTAGGCGACAGCACTGTTCGCATCGGTGAAGGTTTCGTAAGCGGCGGTGGGAATGCCGTATTTCTTCATAAGTGCCTTGGAAAAGACCTTGCTCCCCTCGAGTATGGCTGCGTTTGCCCTCGGGCCGAACGTCTTAAAGCCCGCATCGTTAAGCCTGTCCACCATGCCGAGCACAAGCGGATCGTCGGGCGCAACGAAAACAAAATCAGGGCGAAGCCGCTGAGCCAAATCAAGAATGCCGTCAATGTCCGTCGCCTTTACGGGGAAGCACTCCGCAAGGCGGGAAATCCCGCCGTTTCCGGGCGCAGCGTAAATGCGGTCTACCCTTGGGGATTTTGCGAGTGCGGCAATGATAGCGTGTTCTCTGCCGCCGCCGCCGACTACTAAAATATCCATATTGTTCCTTATTCCTTTCATTCGGCACGCCGCAGTGCCGCTTAAATCAAATTTAACAAGTAAGTCTGCCATGCCCCGTCTGCAGGGTATGACATCGACAGCCTTATTATACCGCATTTTGCTTCAAAAATCAACCGCATATGCGATATTGGCTGGGGTATTGTTGAAATTGCATAAAATTGTTGAGAAAAATTCGTACAAAACGCCGCCCTTGTAATGTAAACGATTCACTGCTATAATATTAGTATAGAGGCGGCACGACACATGACCCTTATGCGGGTACGGCGGCTTCCTTATTTAGGCGGTATGCGCTGCGGCGGCTCGGCTTTGCCCTGCGGCGGATGACATACCGCACAAAAGCAGCCCGCACAGCCCTGTCAGGAGGGCGGCGGGAAAATATATTCACGGAGGAACATTGAATGAATTACGGTCATTTTGACGAACAGAACAAGGAGTACGTCATCACCCGTCCCGACACTCCGTCGGCATGGGCGAATTACCTCGGCTCTCCCGAATACGGCGCAATCATTTCCAACAACGCAGGCGGCTACAGCTTTGTTAAGAGCGGCGCTAACGGGCGTGTTATCCGCTACCGCTTCAACGGCGTTGCCAACGACCAGCCCGGACGCTATGTATATGTGCGTGACGCCGAAACGGGCGAGTATTGGTCGGCATCGTGGGCGCCTGTGTGCAAGCCGCTTGACGAGTTCAAGAGCGAATGCCGCCACGGTACGGCTTACACCGTTATCACATCGGAATACAAGGGCATTAAGAGCGAGGTAACCTATTATGTCCCCAAGGATGCAACCTACGAGGTCTGGGCGGCAAAGGTTACGAACACCTCCGACAGACCGAGGAGGCTTTCCGTCACGGGCTATTGCGAGTTCGTAAACGACCCGAACTACGAGCAGGATCAGGTCAACCTCCAATATACCCTTTTCATCACCCGCACCTATTTCAAGGGCAGCTATATTCACCAAATGCAAAACGAGGTCTACAACCCCTACAGCGGGCGTTTCCTCGGACTTGCCCGTGCAAAGGCTGACAGCTTCTGCGGCGACAGGGACGCATTTGTCGGCTCATACCGCTCCTACGCTAACCCTAAGGGGATAGAGGAGGGACTTAAGGGGGATCTGAACTATAACACAAACTCCTGCGGCGCACTCCAGAGCGACATCACGCTTAACCCCGGCGAAACCAAGGAGCTTACATACGTCCTTGGCGGACCGAGAACCGAAGCGGAGATTACAGAGCTTCTTGCGAAATACGAGAATGCGGGGACAGTCGAAGCGGAGCTTGGGGAGCTTAAGAGCTATTGGCACAGCAGGCTCGATAACCTTCAGGTGCATACTCCCGACGCCGACTTCAACAACATGGTAAACACATGGAACGCATATAACTGCTTTATCACCTTTATCTGGTCAAGAGCGGCATCGTTCCAGTATTGCGGTCTGAGAAACGGCTTCGGCTATCGTGACACCGTACAGGATATTCAGGGAATAATCCACCTTGCGCCCGAAATGGCAAAGAAGCAGATAGTGTTTATGCTCTCCGCACAGGTTACAAACGGTGCAGGACTGCCGCTGGTTAAGTACGACCATAAGGCGGGCGAGGAGAACCACCCCGACGAGAACGACGAGAATACCGCCTACGCAAAGCAGACGGGTCATCCGAGCTACCGTGCGGACGATGCACTGTGGCTGTTCCCGACAGTCTACAAGTACATAAGCGAGAGCGGCGACAGTGCCTTCCTTGACGAGGAAATCCTTTACGCAAATGACGGCGAAAAGGGCACGGTTTACGACCACCTCAAGAGGGCGATAGACTTCTCGATGAACCATCTCGGAAACCACGGTATGCCCGCAGGACTGCACGCAGACTGGAACGACTGTCTGAGGCTCGGCAAGAAGGGCGAGTCCACGTTCGTTGCGTTCCAGCTTGTTTATGCGATAAAAATCCTTCGCACATATGCGCAGGAAAAGAACGATACGGAATACATCGCTTACCTTGACGGGATAAAGGCAAAGCTCGATACAATTCTTGCGGACTGCTGGAACGAGGATAGATTTATCAGAGGCTACAAGGAGGACGGCACTGTCATCGGGCAGAGAAGCGATCCCGAAGCATCCATGTGGCTCAACCCGCAGTCGTGGTCGGTTATCTCCGGCTTTGCATCTAAGGAGCAGGCAGAGAAGGCTATGGACAGCGTTGAGCGGGAGCTGAACACGCCCTACGGCGCTATGGTTATGTACCCGCCCTATGTTAAGCACGGATTTGACGGCGCTCTTATGCAGTGCTTCAACAAATGCACCAAGGAGAACGCAGGCATCTTCTCCCAGCCGCAGGGCTGGCTTATCCTCGCCGAATCCAAACTCGGTCACGGAAACCGTGCGTACAAGTATTGGAAGGAGGCTTCCCCCGCCACCTATAACGACAATGCGGAGCATAGAGTGCTTGAGCCTTACGTTTATGGGCAGTTTGTAGAGGGCAAGGACAGTCCCTTTGCGGGCCGTGCGCACGTACATTGGCTCACCGGCACGGCGTCCACCGTTATGGTCGGCACAACGGAGGGCATTCTCGGACTGAACCCCGAAACAAAGGGAATCGTAATCGACCCCTCCATCCCGTCCGAATGGAAGGAATACACCATGGACAAGACGTTCCGCGGCAAGAAGCTTCACGTAACGGTCAAGAACCCGAACGGCAGCGAGCATGGCGTAAAGGCTGTCACCGTAAACGGCGAAAGGCTTGACGGAAAGCTTATTCCCGACAGCATTCTGAAGGCTGACAACGATATTGTCATAGAGCTTTGATAAACGCCCGAGCGAAGGCTTGGGACAAGTAACAGCCTGCCCCTAAGGTGTAAGAAGCCTTGGGGGCAGGCTGTCTTAAAGATGAACACCGCCCGTGGACTGGGTTAGCTCCACGGGCGGTGTAATTTCCTGTTGCTTTCTTACTTTTATAGAGCCTATCTTACAGCTAGATAGTCCTCAATGACATCAATTACATTTGCGTCTGACGCATCGTTAGCGTTGAGTAGCTCCACAAAACGCTCCGTTTCAGCCCTGTCGACACAAAAATCATGCACCGTAAAATTACCATTTGTCACGCCGTAAGCGACATAAACCTCGCCGTTTTCAGCCGTGAGCTGCTCCTGAATCATTGTCCACATGAAGGCAGCACCGCACGAAGAACGCCTTACGGCTTTGCCACACATCTGCTTGCATCTTTTCCGCCATATCACACAAAAGCTCCTTGACGGGCGTCAGCCCGCCTGCGTCGTTTTTGTATAATTTGCTGTGTTTTGGTTGATTTTATGGGTATTTTTGAAAGAAATCTGCTAGAAAATGTTATCATATGTAATATTCTGTGCAATCGCCCCGCAATTCAAGCAAAGCTTTAACCACGCCATGAAAAGAGCAGCTAATTAAAGCCGCCCGTGAAAATAAAACGCATTAGGCTCAAGGCTCAAGCCAATAAACCAAAAGTTACCTTTTTCTTCCGATATATCTGCGTACCTTATCTCTATATGCAAGATAGTCCTCGCCAAAGGTAACAACTAGGAAATCTTCTTCCACATTCACAATCTGTAGATGAAACATCACTATTGCAAACACAGATACTCCAAAAAGTACCCAGTTAAAAGCCATAAGTAAAATTCCGATGTACATTAAATCAAACCCTAAGAACGCCGGATTCCGACTTATTTGATAGATACCATTTGTTACAAGATCTGTCTTTTCTTTCTCCGACACACCAGCTCGCCAGCTATCCTTCATTGTTACTACCGAAATTATGAACACCACTACTCCAAGTGCACCAACGACAGCACCACACCATTGGATAATCATTGGCATCGTGGGATTACATAGGAAAATACTAAGCAATTCAACAACAGGCACTGTGAAGGAAACGACCTTTAGTGTAATTTCAATAAGCTTAACAAATCCCTTCTTTCCTTTACCCATTTGGTCTGTGCGGATTCCTTTTTTCTTCTGAGCTATCATCTTGGAAAAATAGCAGGCATAAAATGTTGCCATTTCTAAAATTGTAATAGCCTTAAATATCATGAAACGTCCTCCATCACCAATGATTTGTACTCCGTGCAACAATTAGCACACCATATCAGAGTGAGAAGCTGTTACGCACGTTTAATAGGATGCCGGATCACTGTTTTCCACTTTTCCGGAACAACCTTTCGGGCATCGGACAGATAGATTTCATGATGCAGTCTTGTATCTGTCAAATCATTCTCATACCCATTTGCCTCAAGATAAGAATCCATCATGGCTACCGTTTTAGGCTCATCATCAAATGCTCCCAAATGCATAATTTGGATGCACAACCCCTCATCAATGGTAAGAAATTCGGCGGACGAACAATCAAGCTTTTTCTTCTTTGTTGCAGTTTCCACCGCCCAATCAAAATCAGCCTTTGAAATAAAATCAGGCAGCCTTATGACGGAAATCCAGTTAAATGCACCCTTATTACTGTAATCAACACCGCTTACATTTTCCTGCCACCAAAATCCCTCAAGTGGTGGAACTGCATACTCAAAGAAGCCTTCGATTTTGTAATCGGTTTTGTAACTCATTTTCAAGGTATATGCCACTGCATACAATACGTCGATAGCTTTTTGATATGCTCCGCCTTCCTCGTTTGGATTGCCCTTGTCCCGTACCGCTATGTAATTAGCCTTTGGCACTGTTACAATTTCCGGCTTGTTCTTCGGCATATAAAATTCTTTGTATTCTTTTTTGAAATCAAAAGCCATAGTATTTTCTCCTTAAATTCCGATTTGTGCTCACATACACTAATTAGTATATCAAACCCAGTGGAAAAGCAAGGGACAGCGGGTTTGGCTTGTGAATTTTTGGGTTAATCCTTTGGCACTATTTTGCATTTGCTGAACCGTGTACAGCAGCCACCCATATCAAAACGCCTAAAAACGAAAAGCCCCCAAGCCGCATAAACAAGCAACTTGAAGGCACTTAATCTGGCAGGGGCAATAGGACTTGAACCCATGACATACGGTTTTGGAGTCGGATATTAACTTTTCCCCCTTTTTTCATCAAATTTGCGGCAGTGGGTTTTGGAGCTGTCCGATCTGAATCAACGGCTCTTGCAGGAAAAAGCCGAGCTGCAAGCCGACCTCGACCACAATTGCTACGACTTTAGGGGCGAGGACGAGGAAAGCGAGGATTACGAGCCTGAGATGTGATACACTGGGGCAGATTCCCAAAGTGCGGCATCATGTTGCACTTACTCGTCCCCTCTCCCCTCACCTTTTTTCTTTTCAGCAATCCCTGCGGAGCTTTTTCGCTCCGCACATATCGGTCGGAACAGGTAGACTACTGTAAAGACCGCCAAAAAAATCTGCGAGGTGCGGCATCATCAATCGCACACACAGAGCTGTTTCTGGCTGATAAGAGGAAAGGTGCATAATCCTCTTGACAAATCACAAAATATGTAGTACAATGTATTATAGAAAGGAGTTGAGTGTATGAGTTTTTCTATTCGATTAACAGCAAACGAAAAGGCTCTTGCAGAAAGCTATGCGAAAATCCACGCTGTTTCTTTGGGTGAAGCATTCAAAAAGGCACTTTTTGAAAAAATTGAAGATGAATATGATATTGCTGTTGCAGATGAAGCCTATGCTGATTATGTCAATAGTGGTTGTAAATCTACCCCTGCAAAGGAATTTTGGAGAGAATTAGATGCAGACGTATGATGTTGAGTTATCGGAACGCTTCAAAAAAGAGTTTCGCAAGTTGGATAAATACACCCAAAAGATAATCAGAGCATGGATAAACAAGAATTTAGTGGGCTGTACAGAGCCTAGACAGCACGGAAAAGGACTGGCAGCCAACAGAAGCGGTCAGTGGCGGTACAGAATAGGCGATTACAGATTGATTTGCGAAATCAAGGAAAATGAGCTTATTATACTGGCTTTGACCGTAGGGCATAGACGAGATGTCTATGAATGATAGTGAAATGCTTCGGCATTATGTCGTATTTTTCCAAGCATCTCCAAAGTGCGGCATCATGTCACACTTTTTCGTTCCCTCTCCCCTCACCTTTTTCTTTTCAGCAAAAAAATCTGTAAAAACGGCGATAGGCGAAATTGACTAAAAATACGTTTACAGCAGGAAACAGGCAACCATCTAGCGCAATATGCGGTCGGGAAAATACTTTTGTTTGACAGGAAATGCAGGGACACGGACCTTGCGAAGCGGGTATCTGCGCCTGTCTGCGGAGGACGGAAACGAGTATGCAAAGCGGCTTCTTGATTTTGCGGAAAGCGATATGCAGCGGACGACGGATTCGCTTCTGAGTGCTATCGCAAGCGTGATGAGAAGCCACAGCCGCAATTGTGACAACCATCTATCCGAAGCGGCTGCGGCGGTTTTCGGGCGTGGCGATCTGAGCAAGGAAGCCATCGCCGAGCTTATTCGCAAGCGTTCGGACCGAAAAAACACGGCGGAGATGTGATTTAGCTTTTAACTGAACAGGTGCGGCA
>X287_Common_Brushtail__coassemble_171_pt1 | contig 12729 bp, 8 predicted proteins | sample X287_Common_Brushtail__metabat2_high_PE_016 | metagenome-assembled genome bin X287_Common_Brushtail | reverse complement strand
CGCCTATCCCGACCGCCGCCGCAGCCGCTTCACCTGCCGCCTGCCTGTCGCCCGTAAGCATGACGGTTTTGCGAACGCCGAGTTTTTTAAGCTGTGCAAGCGACTCCGCCGCACCGTTCTTTATCTCGTCCGAGATGATAAGATAGCCTATGTATTTCCCGTCCGCAGAGCAGTGAACCGCCGTGCCTGCGCTTTTCGGGTCGGCGCAGGGTGCGCCCTCCTGCCGCATAAGGCGGCTGTTCCCGACGCAGACCCTCGCTCCGCCGACAACCGCCGTTACGCCGTAGCCCGCCGTTTCGGCGGCGTTTTCGGCAATGGGCGTATCGCCGAGAGCCTGAGCGGCTTTGACAATGGACTGCGCTATCGGGTGGTTGGAGCAGCTCTCCGCCGCCGCACAAAGGCGCAAAAGCTCCTCCTCGCTTCGCCCGACAGGGTGTATCTCGGTAACCGCAAAGCTGCCCTTGGTAAGTGTTCCCGTTTTGTCAAAGACAAAGGTCTGCGCCTTCGAGAGGGCTTCGAGATAGTTCGCTCCCTTTACCATAATGCCCCTTCGGGATGCGCCGCCAATGCCCCCAAAGTAGGACAGCGGAACGGATATAACCAATGCGCACGGACAGCTCACCACAAGGAACGTAAGCGCCTTATAAACCCATCCGCCCCAATTCCCGTCAAATATCGGCGGGACAATCGCCAAAAGCACGGCGGCGATAACCACGATAGGCGTATACACCCTTGCAAAGCGGGTGATGAAGCCCTCTGTTTTGGCTTTGTTTTCGGCGGAGTTTTCGACAAGCTCCAATATCCTCGCAACGGTGGAGTCGGAATAGGGGCGGCTCACACGTATCTTCAAAAGACCGCCCGTGTTGATACAGCCGCTTATAACCTCGTCCCCCTCCGCCACGTCACGTATTGCGCTTTCGCCCGTGAGCGCCGAGGTGTTAAGTCCGCTTGCCCCGGATACTACCACCCCGTCAAGCGGGATTCTCTCGCCCGCCTTTACTACGATTATATCCCCCGCCGCTACGCTTTCGGGGTCAACCTGCTCGATGACGCCGTTTTGCTCGATATTGGCGTATTCGGGGTTGATGTCCATCATATCGGAGATAGAGCGGCGGGATTTGCCGACGGCGACAGACTGGAACAGCTCGCCCACCTGATAGAATATCATAACCGCAACACCCTCGGAATACTCCCCGATAACCATAGCGCCAACCGATGCTATCGCCATGAGAAGGTTTTCGTCAAACACCTGCCCATGGGCGATGTTGCGGACGGCCTTGTAAAGAATATCCCACCCGACTGTAAAATATGCCGCAAGGAACACCCCAAGGCGCACGAACCACAGCGGCGCAAAGAGCGTTTCCTCTGCGGGAATGAAAATGCCGCCGACAAAAATCGCCGCCGCAATGATTATGCGCAAAAGCATTTTTCTTTGCTTTCTGCTCATGGCGATACCTCCGATACGGTTACTTAAGCACGACCGTGCAGTCCGGCTCTACCCTCTTAATGCAGTCAACCGCCCTGCCGACAACCTCGTCAAAAACGGCGTCCTCCGCCTCGATGGTAAGCTTTTGCGTCATAAAGCTTACGGATGCGTTGGTCACGCCGTCAAGCCTTTTGATGGCGGCTTCCATCTTTGCGGCGCAGTTTGCGCAGTCGAGGTCGATAAGCTTGAATGTCTTTTTCATGGTATTTATCCTTTCTTTTTTCGGGGGAATCCCCGTTGTTGTTATTCGCAAATATGCTCCAGACCCTGCTGTAAAATGGTGATGACGTGGCTGTCGGCGAGGGAATAGAACACCGTTTTGCCCTCCCTGCGAAAGCGTACAAGTCCGGCGTTCTTGAGTATTTTTAGCTGATGCGATACCGCCGAGGATGTCATCCCCACAACAGTTGACAGGTCGCATACGCACAGCTCGCCGCCGCTCAGTGCCGTAAGGAGCTTTATTCTCGTGCTGTCGCCAAAAACCTTGAACAGCTCCGACAGGTCAATAAGCTGATCCTCGTCAGGCATGGCGGCAGTGATTCTTTCGATGGTTTCGGGGTGTGCGCACATAAAGTCGCAATGCGGTATGTCGTTTATCATGGCGTCTCCTTGTCTGTGTTATGGCAGCACCGCACTTTATGCGGCATAGCCTTAAGGGAAATACGTGTCGAATGTTCAATCGTTCATTTGAACATCTGTTCAAATGTCTGGGTACATTATACACCCGCTCTCCCGATTTGTCAATAGGGTATTGCAGAAAAATACGGATTTCAGAAAAAATATATGCAGGGGCAACACCTCGCTTTACGGCAAAATTTATTTTGTTGAAAGGGGTACTTGTAATTCCCCGTGAAATATGTTACAATAAAAGAGTGTATCGGGCGGACAATTCGAATGCCCTCATTAAAATTTGAAGAAATTTAAAAAAATCAAAAAAAGAAAGGTGCAACATAATGAGCAAAGTAGTAAAGTTCGGCGGAAGCTCTCTCGCCGATGCGGCGCAGTTTAGGAAGGTCGCCGATATTATCCGTTCGGATGAGGAGAGGTGCTATGTCGTTCCCTCCGCCCCCGGCAAGCGAAGCAAGGACGACACAAAGGTAACGGATATGCTGTACCGCTGCTATGACGAGGTTGCGGACGGCGAGGATTTCGCAAAATCCTTCGCCCCGATAAGAGAACGCTTCAACGGCATTATCTCGGATCTTGGGCTGAGCCTCTCTCTTGAAGAGGAGTTCGTGAAGATAGGCGTTGCCTTCCGTGAGCAGGCGGGTCGTGATTACGCCGCAAGCCGAGGCGAATACCTCAACGGAATTATCCTCGCAAACTACCTTGGCTTCGAGTTTATCGATGCGGCAAAGGGTATCTTCTTCGACGGCAAGGGCAAGTTTGACGACGGGATAACGAACGCTTGTCTTGGCGCTATCCTCGACAGAACGCCAAAGGCGGTTATTCCCGGCTTTTATGGGGCAATGCCTGACGGAAGTGTAAAGACGTTTTCCCGTGGGGGGAGCGATTTTACGGGATCGGTTGTCGCCAAGGCGGCGGGAGCAACGCTCTATGAGAACTGGACGGATGTAAGCGGATTTCTTGTCGCCGACCCGAGGATTGTGGATAACCCCGAGGGAATAAGCGTCATCACATATTCCGAGCTTCGTGAGCTTTCGTACATGGGCGCAGGCGTTCTTCATGAGGATGCGATATTCCCCGTAAGAAGCGCAGGCATACCTATAAATATCCGCAACACCAATGCGCCGCAGGATGCGGGAACGCTTATCGTTCCGAGCGGTACAGAGCCGCCGAGCAGCTATCTTATCACGGGTATCGCAGGAAAGAAGGATTTCTCCGTAATCTCTATCGAAAAGGATAGAATGAACAGCCATAAGGGCTTTATGCGCCGCCTTCTTCAGGTCCTCGAAAATCACGGGATTTTCCCCGAGCATCTGCCCACGGGCATAGATACCGTGAGCGTTGTCGTCAACTCGCATGAGCTTGAGGGACAGCGAGAGAAGCTTTCGGAGCGGCTGGTTGAGGTTGTTAAGCCGGACCATTTCGAGATAATCGACGGGCTTGCGCTTATAGCGATCGTAGGGCGTGGGATGCGCTCCGCAAAGGGCACGGCGACAAGAGTGTTTGCGGCTCTTTCCCATGCGGATATAAATATCCGCATGATAGACCAAGGCTCGTCCGAGCTTAATATCATTGTCGGGATAGATGCAAAGGATTTCGATAAGGCGATAAGGGTTATTTACAATATGTTTATCCTTAGCGAGCAGTAAGTTTAAGGCAAGGCAGCAGATTTTTTGTAGAACGGCGGCGTATCGCAAAGCCGACAGGCGGCTTTGGTACGGCGTTGTTTCCGGAAGAGTGGGGGGATTTTGATGGATTACGCTGCATATAATTCCGATGGGATGGTGTCGGGCGGCAAGGCGAACGCCTATAAGAGCCACATCATCAAGAACATTGAGGTCATCGGGCAGAGAAAGCTTGTTGTCATCGGCGAGGACGCCGATTATGAGCTTCTTCTGAAAACCGTTGACCAGCTCCGCAAAAAGAACGTGAGAGTCCCCGAGATAGCGTTCAGGGTTACCGTCAGCGAGTCGGAGGCGGACGAAGAAAAAAACATAAGGTTTATTGATGTCCTCAAGGACAAGGGAGCAACGTTTTACGTGCTTATCCTCAAGCCGTTCGGCTCAGTCGAGGCGCAGCTTGCGGCGATGGCGGGCGTTGTCGGCACATCGCAGGAGGCGGTGCAGGCACTGAAATCCGTGTGCGGCTATACCGAGCGGGATTTTTGTGAGATGAACGACCCGGAAGGCTCGGGACTTAAAGGCTCTCTCGGCGGCTCAAAGGCGGCGAGCGCACTCTCAGGCGATGCGAAGAAGAGTGCTTCGATGGCGAGCACAACCGCCGCACAGCTTGCGGGATACAGGGCGAAGATGAACGGGCAGAGGTGCTTTATCCTCGGAACAAACAGCGCAAAGCTTGAGGAGCTTAACGTAATGCTTAACGAGCGCACCATAGCCTGCAACGATTTCTGCGACTTTTTCTCAAGAACGCCGCAGCGTCCCGCATATTACCTGCTCACGAATATGCAGGCGTACCTCGGAAACGGAAAGTATATCGAGGGCATGGAGTGCTTCGTAAACGGCGATATAAAGGTGTTCGAGGATAAGTTCAAGAAAAAGCCCACCTACCTTAGCCACCTCGGCGCAGGGCTTATAGAGGAGCTTCCCGCCTTCTCCACAGCGCAGCAGAGATGGGAAACCGCTGCGATAATGCCGCTGTATCAGATGATACAGATCGCTCTGTATATGGGCTTTTCGGAGATTTACGTCTACGGCTTTGACGGGCTGTTTGCGCTCGAATATGACGGAACGGTCGGAAGAAGCGTCGGTGACGGCGAGGCGGCGGATTATCCGGAGGCTGCGAAGAGCCTTCTGCGTCAGGTAAAGTCCTATGCGGACAGCAAGGGCGTGCGTATGGTAACCATGTGCCGCACGGAGGGTCTGTCCATGTTCGAGAGCGTGAAATTCGAGGATATTGATTTCAGCTCCTCTATGATTTTCGGCAGGATCTGATAATTTAGAGCGTAGGGAGTGACACAATGAGCTATGCAGATGAAATTTTCATACGCAACTGTACCGATATTCTGGAAAACGGCGTGTCCGATGAGGAATTTGACGTGCGTCCCCGCTGGGAGGACGGAACGCCTGCCCATACGATAAAGCGTTTCGCCGTCGTCAACAGGTACAACCTTGCGGAGGAGTTTCCGATAATGACGCTCCGCAGGGTGTATTACCGCACGGCGATTGATGAAATACTTTGGATTTATCAGAAAAAGTCCAACCGCATTGCCGACTTGTCGGGGCATATCTGGGATGCGTGGGCGGACGAGAACGGAACAATCGGCAAGGCATACGGGTATCAGCTCGGCGTGAAGCACATCTATCCGGAGGGCGAGTTCGATCAGGTGGACAGGGTGCTGTATGACCTCAAGCATAATCCTGCATCCCGAAGGATTCTTACCAACACCTATAACCATGCTGACCTTCACGAGATGGCTCTTGCGCCCTGCGCCTACTCGATGACGTTTAACGTAAGCAAGGGGCGGCTCAACGGCATCCTCAACCAACGGTCGCAGGATATGCTTACGGCGAACAACTGGAACGTCTGCCAGTACGCTGCACTGCTTACGATGCTTGCGAAGGCGAGCGGCCTGGAGGCGGGCGAGCTTGTCCATGTAATCGCCGATGCGCATATCTACGACCGGCACGTCGACACGGTAAGGCGGCTTATCGAAAGAAAGCCCTTCCCTGCCCCGAAAATGCAGGTGGAGGATATTACGGATTTCTATAAATTTACCAAGAACAGCTTTACGGCAGTGGATTACAGATACCACGAGTTTGACGAGAAAATCCCCGTGGCGATTTAAGGCAACACCGCACGATCTTTATGCGGCATAGCCTTTGATTTGGTGATCTGCCTTGAAGCTGTTTGGGGTCTAGTCTGAGAAAGATTTTAATTATGTCAGAAGAAAAAAAGATAGCGGTGCTTATCGACAGCGATAACGTATCCGCAAAGCACGTACAATTTATCCTTCAGGAAGCGTCAAAATACGGAACGGTGACCTACAAGAGGGTTTACGGTGATTGGGGCAAGGGTGGCAACGGCTGGCACTACCCCGCTATGAACAATGCGCTTATGCCCGTCCAGCAGACGAGCTATGTCGCAGGAAAGAACGCCACCGACTTCTCGATGATCATAGATGCGATGGATATCCTCTATACATCAGACGTTGACGGGTTCGTTCTTGTGACAAGCGACAGCGATTTCACCCGTCTTGCGATTCGTCTTAGGGAGGCAGGCAAGCTTGTTATCGGTATCGGAGAGGCAAAGGCTCCCCGTGCGTTTACGATAAGCTGCCACCATTTTATCTATGTCAATCAAGACAGCATGGCATCCGGAGCAGTGGACGAGAACGCCCTCCGCAGGGCGGTTCTGGATTTTGTCACCGAGAGCGGCGACGGCGTAAACCTTCAGAAGATTATGGAGAGCATTATCGCCCGCTTCGGAAATATAGACTTCAACGAGTTTGGTCATAAGCGTTTTAGCAACTTCATCGACAGCTTCCCTGAGCTTAGAAGAAGCAATACCTTTGTCAGCATCAGAAAGCCCCGCTCTGCGCCGCCAAAGGCTGCGGACAGCGGAGCAAAGCCCACGGAAAAGGAGCTTGCAGATGCGATAGCGGATTACCTCAACGAGCATGGCGCACAGCGTGACAACATGATGAAGATAGAAAGCTATCTCAACACCAACTTCGGGAAGATCGATTATTCCCGCTTCGGATCAAAGCGATTCGCAAGGTTTGTAGACAAGCTTGACGGCTTCACCCGTGATGGAACGAACATCGCATTCGCCGACAAGACCGAGCGTCAGCCCGTACCCGCACCCGCAGAGAAGCCGCCCGCCGAGCCGTCCGCCGCAGTCAGCGCAGACGAGTTCGAGCAGGATGTCAAGGCGTACGCAAGGGATAATATGCCGGACGGGGGGAATGCGGGACAGCTCAATAATCTTCTTATCGGAAAGTTCGGGAAAAGCTATTTCAAGGCTCTCGGCTTTGACGATTTCAAGAAGGCGGTTGAATCTGTTCCAACGGTAACCCTCGATTCCAACAGGGTCTATATCAGCCCCGCACAATCGGAGAATGCGGACGGGCAGGAAAGGGCGGATGTCGGTGCGGTAACCGATGCGATTGTCAGATATGCCTATGTCAATATGCCCAACGGCGGCAATATCGGTCAGCTTAACAACGAGCTTATCGAGCGCTTCGGAAGAAGCTATTGTGAGGATCTCGGCTTTGCGGATTACAAGAGCCTGCTTAATGCGGCGGCGGGGATAAAGGTGCGCAGGAATTTCGTTTACCTTACCGATTCCAAGTTTGCGGAGATGGTTGACGCTCAGGCTGCCGCCGATACGGCAAGGGACGAGCCGTCCGCAGCCGTGGCGCAGACCGAGGAGCCCGCAGCCGAAGCGGCGGAAAAGCAGCCCGATCTGTCGGAGCCGCAGACGGAGGAGCTGCTCCCCGCCGAAACGGAGCGCAAGGAGCAGACGGCCGAAAAGCCGGAGATAAACGCCGTTCGCAGGGATATACTCTTCCATTGCGCAAACGAGGAGGGTGGCATACTCATGTCGCAGCTCGGAAATCTCCTTTCCGATAAGTACGGCAAGGGCTATCTTAAGACTCTTGGGTACAGCACGATAAAGAGGCTCGCCGCAGACATGAAGGGAGTTACGATAAACAACGACAGGCTAAGCATAAACGAGGAGTTCGCCCGCCGCACAGAGGAAATAGAATCGTTTGTAAACGAGTTCGCAAGGGGCGAGGGCAGCCACAGCGTCAAGGCGTTAAGCTCCCAGCTCAAGAAGCGCTTCGAGGGCTTCGACATATCGGATTACGGCTTTGCAAGGGTAACGGATTTCATCAATGCGATAGACGGTGTCAGGGCGCAGAGATATTACATTGTCCCCGATTCGCCCGACTCCAATAATTAAATAAAAAGTATGGCGGCTTGGCAAGATAGCAAGTGGGGAGTTGAAAGCAATGAAAAAGGATATTATTTTCAGCCTGTCCAGTCCGTATAGGGACGACTTCCGTGTGACGGGGTATCGCTTCGGGAAGGGGGAGAAGTCCTGCTGTATCATCGGCTCGCTCAGAGGAAACGAGATACAGCAGCTGTATATGTGCAGTCAGCTTGTCAAGGTGCTTTCGGTGCTAGAAAAGAAGGGCTGCATCGCCTACGACAGGGAAATTCTTGTTATCCCCTCCCTTAACAGCTATAGCACGAATCTAAGCAAGCGGTTCTGGTGCCTTGACAACACGGATATAAACCGTATGTTCCCCGGCGATGAAAACGGCGAAACCACCGAGCGCATCGCCGCAGGAATCTATAAGGAGATAAAGCAGTATCAATACGGGGTGCAGTTTGCAAGCTTTTATATTCCGGGGATATTTGTCCCTCATGTGCGGATGATGAAAACCTGCAAGGAGAATACAAGCCTTGCGAATCTGTTCGGACTTCCGTATGTCGTGCTTCGGACACCTACGTCTATGGATCATTTTACGCTTAATTACAACTGGCAGATAAGCGGCACGGCGGCGTTTTCCGTATATACCGCCGCCACGGAGTCCATTGACGAGGCGACAGCGGAGCAGGGAGTGTCCTCGGTTCTGCGGTTTTTGTCGAGGATGGGGATAATCAAGTACAAGTGTCACGGCGGCTATATGGGAACAATAATCGACGAAAGCGACATGATGAACGTCAAAAGCGGTGCGGCGGGCATATTCCGAAGCGTAAGCCAATCGGGCGACGAGGTCGCACAGGGGGAGCTTATGGCGCAGATAATCCACCCCTACGAGGGCGAGGTGGCGGATGAGATACGCGCACCTGCCGACGGGATAGTGTTTTTCACCCATAAAAAGCCGCTTGTGGAGCAGAACAGCGTTGTCTACAAGCTTATAAAGCGGCTTCATAAGTAGGTCGCACAGACCCGTCGGCGCAGTCGGCGGAGAAAGGAGAAATCATGGCAGTCTTTGTTCTGGTGACTGCGTTGGTGCTTATATTATGTGTGTTTTCCGACAGGCTCTCCGGAAAAATAGGAGTGCCTGCCTTGCTTATTTTTATGGGAATAGGCATTCTTTTCGGGAGCGACGGTCTTGTAAAAATACCGTTTGAGAACTATAGCTTCGCATCCGTCGTTTGCGAGGCGGCGCTTATCGTCATCATGTTCACGGGCGGCTTTTCGGTCAAGTGGGAAACCGCAAAGCCTGTTATGGCAAAGGCATGCCTTATGTCAACGCTTGGCGTAATTGTGACGGCGGCGGTGACGGCGCTCTTTTGCTATTTCGTGCTTGGGTTTGACGGTGTCGAAAGCTTCCTTATGGGCGCAGTCATAAGCTCCACGGACGCCGCCTCGGTGTTCTCGGTGCTGCGCTCGAAGAAGCTCAACCTCAAAAACGGGATTGCTCCCCTGCTTGAGGTGGAAAGCGGCTCGAACGACCCGTTTTCTTATATGCTTACGGTGATTGCGCTCGCTCTTCTTGAGGGCAAGGGCACGGGCTTTGTACTTGAGCTTGTGGCGGCGCAGCTTTTCTTCGGGGTGCTGTTCGGGGTGATAGTGGGCGTGCTTATGGCGGCAGTTCTAAGGCGGTTTACGGCGGCAACGGACGGCTTCGAGTGCATTCTTTTCATAGCGGCGGCACTGCTTGCATATGGGCTGCCTGCCATGTTTGACGGCAACGGCTATCTCAGCGTTTACATAGCGGGCATTATCCTCGGCAATGCGAAGATACCCGCAAAGGGCGAAACGGTGGCGTTTCTGAACGGCGTTACCGGTATGTGTCAGATTGCCGTGTTTTTCCTGCTTGGACTGTTATCCACGCCGTCAAAATTCGCAGAGAGCATAGTGCCGGCGATTTTGATTTATCTGTGCCTTACGCTGCTGTCCCGCCCGATTTCCGCACTTCTGTTTTGTGGGAAATCCCCTTTGAGGGACAGGGCATTTATCTCCCTTGCGGGGCTTCGGGGCGCATCCTCGATTGTGTTTGCGATAATGGCGGTCATAAGCAGCGGCGAAACGGAGCATAACATATTCAACATCGTGTTTTGCGTGTGCATTTTGTCCATGCTTTTTCAGGGGACGCTTCTCCCTGCGGCGGCGAAGCGGCTGGGGCTTATCGATGAGGACTCTGATGTTCTTAAAACCTTCACCGACTACAAGGAGGAAAGCTCCATCACGATGATGCGTATGTTTATACCCGAGGGGCATCCGTGGGTCGGAAGGCAGATAAGCGATGTGCATTTCCCCACAGGCTCTCTTGCGGTCATGATAAAGCGGGGCGAGGAGAACATCATCCCCAGAGGAAACACAAAAATTCAGGCGTTCGACAGCGTGGTGCTTTCCGTCCCGCCCTACGAGGAGGACAAGGAGTTCAAGCTCCGTGAAATACACATCAAGGGCGGTCACCCGTGGCTCGGTCGGCGCATAAAGGACCTAAAGCTTCCCGACAGGCTTCTCATTGTGCTTATAAAGCGAGGGGAGGAGAGCATTATACCGGAGGGCGCTACTGAGATACGGGGCGGGGATATTGTCGTCGTTACCGATTCGAACGAGGAGATAATACGCCCGCAGAAGGCTATGGCATAAAAATCGGTGCGGATACATTGCCGCCATAAAAACGGGCAGAGCCGCTTAAAGAGCTTTGCCCGTTTTGGCGTTTGTGTTGTGGAGTAGAAAATCATGCAGCATTGTGTACCAAAGTCACAAAAAAACTTGCTCCGCCCTTGACAATTTCGTTGATGTGTAGTAAAATAAGAATAGGCTTATCTGTAAGACGGGCAGACTGTCTTTGGAGCAGCTTGACGTTTATTATATGCTTTTATATATTTACGTGATGGCGGTTTAATATATATTACCATGGAGAACAAGTTTTCCGTAAGATGACGTTTTGTGTCATATCCTTAACAGGAGGTCGGGCTTAAACCCCGATGAACATAGAAGGCGGCTGCCTGCCCTTTGATTTTCCCGAATGAAGTGTGTTTTGAATATGCAGGATTTTTACCTGTCTGCCATATACAACGGGGCTGCAGCGGCGTTTTGATGGAAGTGCATTCCTGTCGGATACCTGTGTAGGTGTTCCTGCCATAAAATGACGCAGCTGATTGATTTTCTGATACAAAAATACCGTACTTTGCGTCAATCGGCAGCACGAGAGGCTGATTTATTTTCCTAATAATTGTATATTTATCCCGCCAAATAATAATAAGGAGGGAAAATAGTCAACAATGGTTGATACTTATGTAGTTGTGCTTATCGGCATAGCGGCATTTCTTATCGGCGCAGTTGCGTGCGGATTTATCTGCTTTCGCCTTGGCATTAGCCATAGGATAAAAACGGCGGAAGCACAGTTTGAGTCCGCCGAAAAGGAATCCGCAAGAATTGTCGAGGAAGCAAACGAAAAGGCGGAAACGCTGAAAAAGTCGGCTCTTGTGGAGGCGAAGGATGAGATTTACGCCCTTCGTACCGCCGCAGAGAAGGATGTCCAGCGTCTTAAGAACGAAACCGAAAAGGAATTAAAGGAACGCAGAAGCGAGGTTTCCCGTTCCGAGCGCAGGATTCAGCAAAAGGAGGAGAACCTCGACAAGAAGAACGACAAGCTCGAAAAGCTTGAGGAGCAGCTGCACCAGAAGCACAAGAAGGCCGACGAGAAAATCGCCGAAGCGGAGCAGCTTAAGTCGAGCCAGATGGACATCCTCGAACGGATATCCGGCTTCACCACCGAGCAGGCGAAGGAGCATTTGCTTGAGCTTCTTGACAGCGAGCTGAACCACGAGAAGGCGGTAAGGATTGCCGCCTATGAGCAGCGGCTCAAGGACGAGGCGGATGAAAAGGCAAGGCAGTATATCTCCCTCGCAATCGCAAGGCTTGCCGCAGATACCGTATCCGAAACGGCGGTGTCTGTTGTGGCGATACCGAACGACGAGATGAAGGGTCGTATCATAGGCAGAGAGGGCAGAAATATACGTGCCATAGAAACCCTTACGGGCGTAGACCTTATCATAGACGATACGCCGGAGGCGATAACTATTTCCTGCTTTGACCATGTAAGGCGTGAGATTGCAAGGATTGCGCTTGAGCGTCTTATTCAGGACGGCAGGATTCATCCCGCTCGCATAGAGGAAACGGTTGAAAAGGCACGCCGCGAGGTTGAGCAGCGCATCAAGCAGGAGGGCGAGCGTGCGGTTATGGAAACTAACGTCAACGGCTTGAATCACGAGCTTATCCGCCTGATAGGACGGCTTAAATACAGAACCTCCTATCGTCAGAACGTGCTGAATCACTCTATAGAGGTGGCTCATCTTGCGGGAATCATGGCGAGCGAGCTTGGTGTTGACGCCGCTCTTGCAAGGCGGGCAGGTCTTCTGCACGATATAGGAAAGGCTCTTGACCATGAGATAGAAGGCTCTCACGTACAGATAGGCGTTGACGTCTGCAAGAAGTACAAGGAAAGCCCCGAGGTTATCCACGCCATAGAGGCGCACCACGGCGATGTGGAGTGCCGCACGGTTATCGCTGCGCTTGTACAGGCGGCGGATGCAATAGGCGCCGCACGTCCCGCCGCAAGAAGCGAGAATTACGATTACTATATCACGAGTCTTGAAAAGCTTGAGGAAATCTGCAACAGC
>X287_Common_Brushtail__coassemble_169_pt1 | contig 12771 bp, 12 predicted proteins | sample X287_Common_Brushtail__metabat2_high_PE_016 | metagenome-assembled genome bin X287_Common_Brushtail | reverse complement strand
GGTTATAGATACCGAGAACGAGGGCAAGCAGCTTGAAACGAGCGTGCTTGTGGAGATGTATCGCATGAAAACCGCCGCATTGCTGGAGTTTTGCTGTCGGGCGGGGTGCATTGCCGCAGGCGGCGGCGCAAGGGAGCAGCTGAGTGCGGGCGGCTACGGACAGCGGCTTGGTCTTGCGTTTCAGATTATTGACGACATCCTTGACGTAACGGCGGACGAGGCGGTCTTGGGCAAGCCCGTGGGGAGCGATGCCGCAGGCGGGAAGTATACCTATGTGACGGCTATGGGAATAGACAAAGCCCGTGCCGAGGCGGAACGCCTTACTTCCGAGGCGGAGAGGATGCTCCTTGATTTTGAGGACAGGGATTTTCTGCTGGGGCTTACGGAGCTTCTGCTGAAAAGGGATTATTGAACGGAGGCTTTTTGTTCGGATGAAAATTTTGATGGCAAATCCCATTTTGACGGTTGGCGTGATTTCGTGGATTATGGCGCAGATTCTGAAAACAATTCATTACTCCATTAAATTCAAAAGTTTTAACCCCGAACGCATTACGGGTGCGGGCGGAATGCCGTCCTCGCATTCTGCGATGGTTGTTTCCGTGGCAATATACACGCTTCGCTCCGAGGGCTTGTCGAGTCCCGCCTTTGCGTTTGCGATGATTCTGGCGGGGGTAGTTATTTACGATGCGATGAGCGTGCGGTACAATGCGGGGCTTCACGCAAAGGAGCTTAACCGCCTTCGCAAGGTGATTGACGAAATCGACGACGAGATTTCACAGCTGAGCGGCGACGATGACGCACAGATGGACGAAATCACCAACCGCAAGGATTTCAAGGAGTTCCTCGGACATACGCCCATCGAGGTTCTTGCGGGCTCGCTTCTGGGCATTCTTATCGCTATGGTATTTCCCGTGGCGGAGTGAATTTCGGAGGAATCATGACATCTAACCAACCGTGTTTTCTTAATGACGACATAAACCACGACATCATATCGCATATGACCTCATCACAGCTCAGGGCTCTCTGCAAGGAGCTTCGGGGCTGTATTTTGCATACGGTCGCGCAAAACGGCGGGCATCTTTCCTCCAACCTCGGTACGGTGGAGCTTACCGTGGCACTGCACTATGTTTTTGACGTAAGCCGCAATGACAGGATACTCTGGGATGTCGGGCATCAGGCGTATGCGCATAAGCTTCTTACGGGACGTTACTCACGCTTCGGGACGCTCCGCAGCAGGGACGGCATCTCCGGCTTCACAAGAAGAAGCGAATCGGCGGCAGACGCATTTATTTCCGGTCACAGCAGCACGTCCGTTTCCGCCGCCTGCGGCATTGCAACGGCGATGTCCCTCAAGGGAGAGCGGGGGAGCGTTGCGGCGGTCATAGGCGATGGGGCGATGACGGGCGGCATGGCGTACGAGGGACTGAACAACGCAGGAAAAACCGCCTCCAACCTCACGCTTATCCTCAACGACAACGCAATGTCTATCAGCAAAAGCACCGGCGCACTTGCGAGGTATCTGGCGCAAATCCGTTCGACAAGAAAATATTACTGCGCCAAGGAGCATTTCAAGTCCGCACTCTCCGCCGTCCCGTTTGTCGGACAGAGCATGGAGAGGGCAGTGCGTACCGCAAAAAGCATTCTAAAGGACGCCCTATACGACAGCAGCAATCTGTTCGAGAACCTTGGCTTTACCTATATCGGGCCTGTTGACGGGCATAGCCTTGAGGATATGATAGAGGCTTTGACGGTGGCGAAGCTGATGAAAAGTCCCTGTGTGGTTCATGTGTTTACGCAAAAGGGGAAGGGATACGCCCCCGCCGAGGAAAACCCTGCCGAATATCATGCGGTGGCAAGACCGCACGGCACGGAGCGGACGGCAAATTCCGCAAGCTTCACGGAGACCTTCGGCAGGGAGCTTGAGCGGCTGGGTAAGTCCGACGGGAGAATTTGCGCTATTACGGCGGCAATGAAGTATGCGACGGGGCTGAACTATTTCAAAAGCTCCTGCGGTCCGAGATTTTTCGATACGGGCATTGCCGAGCAGCATTCCGTGACCTTTGCCGCAGGGCTTGCCGCTGAGGGTATGCTTCCCGTCTTTGCAGTGTATTCTACGTTTCTCCAGCGCAGCTTCGACCAGATAATCCACGACTGCGCCATCGAAAACACGCATATCGTTCTTGCGATAGACAGGGCGGGCTTTGTCGGCGAGGACGGAGAAACCCATCAGGGGATGTTCGATGTGCCGATGCTGCGGCTTATACCCAATACGACAATATACGCTCCCGCCACGTTCGAGGAGCTTCGCCGCTGCCTTAAGCGTGCAATATACGATACGGAGGGTGTCGCCTGCGTGCGCTATCCCAAGGGCGGCGAGCCTGCCATAGAAAGAGGTACTCCCGCAGGTGCGGCGTTGAATCCAATGCGTGACTATTTCTATTCGGGAAAGCGTTCGGGCGTGCTTGCGGTTTCCTACGGAAGAATTTGCGCCGACCTTGCGCAGGCGGCGTATGAGGCGGGGGCTGACCTTCTTCGGCTTGTGCGGATAAATCCGCTGCCGGAGGGGGCGGTGGACGCCGCCCTCGGATACGAAAGAATAGTTTTCTTTGAGGAAGGCTCGCTTGGCGGCGGTGCTGCGGAGGGCTTTGCGGCGGCGGTTATGCTTCGGGGCTTTAGGGGGACGTTCGGGATGGTTGGTGCGGACAATCGCTTTGTTCCCGCCGCCTCCGTTCGGGAGCAGCTTGAAATGCTCGGACTGAGCAGGCAGAGAATGCTCCAACGCCTTCTTGACGAAAAAAAGCGCACCCAATTTCCATGGAAGGAGCGCAGCAATGCGGCTGGATGTATACCTGACGGAAAAAAAGCTCTGTAGGAGCCGCACCGCCGCACAGGAGCTTATCAAATCGGGTGGCGTGTGCATTGGCGGCAAAATATGCCGCAAGCCATCGGCAGAGGTAAGCGGCGGCGAAAAAATTTCTGTCGTTGGGGAGCAGCCTCGGTATGTCGGCAGAGGCGGGCTTAAGCTTGAGGGCGCACTCAATGCTTTCGGAATAAGGCTTGACGGGAAAATCTGCCTTGACATAGGCGCATCGACAGGCGGCTTTACGGACTGTATGCTCCGCCATGGAGCGGCGGCGGTTTACGCCGTTGATGTCGGCAGGGGGCAGCTAAGCCCGCTTCTCCGTGACGACAGCCGTGTCATATCCTTTGAGCAGACGGATGTACGGAGCTTTTCCTTTGAGGAGGGAATGGCTGCGGATTTCATCGGGACGGATGTGTCCTTTATCTCGCTTAAGCTTATTCTGCCGCACATAATGCGGCTTCTCAAAAGCGGCGGCGAGGCTGTTGCGCTTATCAAGCCGCAGTTCGAGGTGGGGCAGTCGCTTTGTGCGGACAGGTCTGCACTCAGCAAAAACGGAATCGTCCGAAGCGAGAGCGTCAGAAGGAAAATTGTCGGGGAAATAACGGAATATGCGCTTCAATGCGGGTTTTCCGTCACGGGTACGGCAGATTCCCCGATAACGGGCGGCGACGGCAACGTAGAATATCTTATTGCTCTTCGCAAAAAGGAGGATGCGTAAATGAACCTACCATGCGTACTTATCGGCTGCAACGCAAAGAACGGCGAGGCGGTTAGGCTTGCGGCGAAAATCTGCGCACGGCTTTGCGAACGCTCGATCGGGTGCTGCGTATGCGGCGAGGATGCGGTGTTAGCCGATACGCTCGGCGCACGCACCGTAATCAGCCCGCAGGAATGCACCCATGTCGTAACCGTGGGCGGCGATGGGACGATATTGAAGTGGGGGAAGGCTGTGGCGGAATACGGGCTGCCGCTTGTCGGGGTTAATATGGGGCGGCTCGGATTCATGGCAACCCTAGAGCCTGCCGAGGCGGAGTCTATACCGCAGCTTCTTTTGGGAGAATACAGCGTGAGCAGTCGTATGCTTCTGGACTGCGAGATAGAAAGCGGCGGCAAATCAACGCACAGGCTTGTGATGAACGATGTCGTTATTTCACGAAGCACAGGCTCAAAGCTCCCCGAATTTTGCATTTCCTGCGGCGCAAGCGAGGCGTCACGCCTTCGTGCGGACGGGGTTATATTAAGCACCCCGACAGGCTCTACGGCTTACTCGCTTTCGGCGGGCGGACCGATACTTGCGCCTGAGCTTGAGTGCATCGAGTTCACTGCCCTCTGTCCGCACACACTCTTTAACCGCCCGATGATTTTCTCCGCAGAGCAGGTGGTTGCCGCCTGCGTACACAACTATCAGGGCAGCAGCGTTATCGTAAGCGTTGACGGCGACAGCGGCATTGCGTTTTCGGACGGGGATGTGCTTCGCCTTAGAAAATCCCCGAAGACGCTTCGGCTTATAGAAACGGGGGGCGGCTTCTACGGCGCAGTTCACGGAAAGCTGATGACGCCGCTGAAGTAGAACAGCCGCTCGTGTGCGACTGGGTTTTGCGAGGTGAATTTCTGTATGGACAAAAGGCAGCGTCACGCTGCACTTCTGAGGATTATTTCCGATAACGAGGTCGAAACGCAGGACGACCTGAGAGGGCTTCTTAAGGAAAGCGGATTTGACGTTACGCAGGCAACAATATCGAGGGATATGCGGGAGCTGAAGATAAAGAAGGGCTTATCCAGAAACGGACTGAATTGCTATTACGCCGAGAATATGGGAAGGGAGCTTCCGTACAGCAGCATTTTCGCACAGTCGGTTATGTCGCTGGATTATGCGATGAATACCGTTGTGATAAAATGCCATGCGGGTATGGCGAACGCCGCCTGCAAGGTTGTGGACGACAGAAAATTCGGCTTCGTTGTCGGGACGATTGCGGGGGACGATACGGTTTTCATACTAACCCGCTCGGAAAGCCATGCGGTGCAGCTTATGCAGCAGCTCAGGGATCTTATGACAAGGTGAACGGGGACGATTGAAAGGAGAATGCTTCGGTGCTACGGGAGCTTTCAATAGAAAATCTTGCGGTGATAGAGAATGCCTCCGCCGATTTCGGCAGCGGCTTTAATGTCTTTACGGGAGAAACCGGCGCAGGAAAGAGTATTCTTATCGGCGGCATAAACGCCATTCTCGGACAGCGCACCTCCAAGGACATCGTGCGGACGGGCGCACATAAGGCGGTCATCACCGCATTGTTTGACGAGATTTCAAAGGATGCCGCCGAAAAGCTTGAGGAGCTTGGCTTTTCCGATGGGGAGGAGCTTGTCCTTTGCCGTGAGATAACAAGCGACGGAAAAAGCACCGCCCGCATTAACGGCAGACCCGCTACCGCCGCCATGCTCCGTGAGGTTGGGAGTCTTCTCGTAGACGTTCATGGTCAGCACGAAAACCGCCTTCTCATGTCCAACGATAACCAGCGGGATATTCTCGACAGCTACGGCGGGATAACGCCGCTTCTGGATGAATACAGGGTCATGTTCCGTGAGTTTTCCCACACCTCAAAGCGGCTCAAGGCACTCCAGACCGAAAACGAAACGCGCATTCTCAAGGCGGAGCATCTCAGCGCCGTTGTGGAGGAGCTTGAAGCGCTCGGTATCGGCAAGGGCGACGGCGACAGGCTTGAGCAGGAGCTTGAGCGCTGCCGCAGCCATGCGAGAATACAGGCGGCGCTTTTCGGCGCATACGGATGCCTGAATGCCGAGGACAGTCCTGCGGCGGCGGATATGCTCAAAAATGCACGGTCGCTTCTCGATTCCGCAGGAGAGCCTGCCGCAAAGGAGCTTGCCGTTCGTCTTGACGAGCTTATCCCCGAGGTCGAGGATATTGCGTCGGAAATATCCCTTCTCATGAGCGGCGACAGCGGCGAGGCACTCGAGGCGGAGCTTTCCGACAGAGTTTCCGCCTTAAAGCACGCAAAGCGCAAATACAATATGGACAGCGATGAGCTGGTGGATTATCTTGATGTCTGCCGAAGCGAGCTTATGGAGCTTGACGGAGCGGATGATGAAATCGAGGAGCTTTCCGCACGAAAGCGAAGCCTTGCGGACGATGTAAAGAAAGCTGCGGAAAAAATCACCCTTATGAGGACTCAGGCGGCAAAGCGGCTCTCGGACGAGATATGCGAGCAGCTCCGCTTTCTAGATATGCCGAACGTCCGCATAATCATTGCGATAAACCCCGACAAGGTTACCATAAACGGACGTGACAGCGTTGAAATGCTTATCTCTGCAAACGAGGGCGAGGAGCCTAAGCCGATAAACAAGATAGCAAGCGGCGGCGAGCTTTCACGCATAATGCTTGCGATAAAGAGCGTTATCGCCGACAACGACAATATCCCAACGCTTATATTCGACGAGGTTGATGCGGGCATAAGCGGAAGGGCGGCGCAGAAGGTCGGCATAAAGCTTGCGCAAACGGCGCACAGACATCAGGTTATATGTATAACGCATTTGGCGCAGATAGCTTCAAGGGCTGACGACCACCTTCTTATAGAGAAGAGGGCGAGCGGCGGACGCACCTTCACGCAGATAACCCATCTCGATCGTGACGGGAGAGTCGGAGAGCTTGCAAGAATAATCGGCGGCGAAAGCAGCGCAGGAAGCATTGCGGCGGCGGAGGAAATGCTTTCGGGGACTGAATAAATCCTGCCGTATTCCATATTTTGAAGGACGTCTTTAGCGGCGTCTTTCTTTTTTGCTTGTAAAGCGGATTTTACAATCCCCATTCGTTGCTTAACATAGACTTAACGTGGATTTTCACACATTTAGACTTAAATGTTACAAATAATTGTTTAACAATTATCATATTCCTTTCACAAAACATGATTATAATAACGACATAACAAAACAAACCAGCGACAACACGGAGGTGTAAGATATGGCTTATGCAAATACCTTCATGCGGCGGGAAGTAAAATATATCCTGAGCGAAAAGGACTATGCGGCTGTACGCACGGCGATTGCGCCATATATGACAGAGGACAAGTATGGCAAGCACGCTATCTGCAACATATATTGCGACAGCGTAAACAGCGACCTTATCCGAAGCTCGCTCGACAAGCCTGTATACAAGGAAAAGCTTCGCCTTCGCAGCTATGGCAAGGCAAAGGACGACAGCAATGCGTTTCTTGAGATAAAGAAGAAGTACAAGGGCGTCGTTTACAAGCGCAGACTTCAGATGCCCTATAAAGAGCTGTTTGATTACGTGACATACGGTATCAAGCCGCAAAAGCAGTCGCAGGTGCTTGAGGAGATCGACTATCTCATAAACCGTGCGCAGCTAATGCCGAAGATCGTGATATGCTACGACAGGCTTGCGATGTTCGGAAACGAGGACAACGAATTTCGCCTTACCTTTGACGGAAATATCCGAAGCCGCACAGACAACCTTGACCTTCGGGCGGGCGATTACGGGACTCTCCTTTCGGGTCAGCCGTTTAGGATAATGGAAATAAAGGTTGCGGACAGTATGCCGTTGTGGATGACACAAATCCTTTCGGAGCTTAAAATACAGACCGGCTCGTTCTCGAAATACGGCAGCATTTACACCCAGCAGATTATAAAAGACATGAAAGACAGGAGTATTGACATATGTTCCAAAGTATCATAGATTCCACAGCAGGGCTTACGATTGAAAACGCCCTTATATGCACGACTTCATCACTCGTCCTCGGCGCAGTCGCCGCAGGGCTTTACCGCCTGAATAACCGAGGCGCATCCAAGAACCTTATGGTGTCGCTGGTTATACTCCCGTCATTGGTGCAGATGGTTATTTTCCTTGTAAGCGGCTCTGTCGGTGCGGGAATTGCGGTTATGGGCGCATTCAATCTTGTCCGCTTCCGTTCCGCTCCGGGAAGTGCGAGGGACATATGCTACATCTTCTATGCGATGGGCATTGGTCTTGCGACAGGCATGGGCTATATCGGCTTCGGCATAATGATGGCGATAATCGTCGGGGCAGTGCTGGCGGTGCTGAGCTTTATCCCGCAGTTCAATCGGAAAAGCTCCGCAAAGCAGCTTCGCATACTTATCCCCGAGGACATGGATTACACCCACTGCTTTGACGATATTTTCGGGGAGTATCTCTCCTCCGTTAAGATGACGCTTGCAAAGACCACCAACATGGGAACGGTTTTTGACCTCAGATACGAGGCTATACTCAAGGATGATTCCAAGGAAAAGGAGCTTCTCGACAAAATTCGCACAAGGAACGGAAATCTTACCGTTTCCTTTGGGATGATGATCGACAACAGAGCTGCCGATCTGTAATATCAGGACGGTGCGAAAGGAGTAATTATTGTGACCATGAATTTCAAAGCCTTAGCAGCGTTTTGCGCATTGTCCGTGGCAATGACGACAGGCTGCTCACAGACTAACACCTCCTCGGACAGCGCAAGCATCTCCGAGAACACCGTAAGTCCGCTTGCAGATGGCAGCAGCGTGGTGCAGGAAAACACCGTAGCGCAGCTTGCAAATATCGAAGCCTCCGACAGCGTTGTTCCCGAATCCTCCGACACCACCATAACCTTTGACGGCGATTCCGCTTCCGTCAAGGGAAGCGGCGCACAGGTATCGGGTGCCACCGTCACCATCACGGCGGCGGGAGTCTACTCCGTATCCGGCAGCAGCTCAAGCGGAAAGATCCTTATCGAGGCGGGCGATGACGACGAGGTTACGCTTCTCTTGAACGGCGTCAGCCTTACAAGCACAAGCAACAGCGTCATCGAGTGCCAGAATGCGGCGAAGCTTACCATCTCCATAGCTGCGGGAACGGAGAACACCTTGGCGGATAGCTCGGAATATGTTCTTGAGGACGACGATGAGCCTGATTCGGCGGTGTTCTGCAGAAGCGACCTTATCATAAACGGAAGCGGCTCGCTTAGCATTACGGGAAATTATAACAATGCGCTCAAATGCAAGGATGGGCTTAAAATATGCGGCGGCAATATAACGGTGCAGTCCGTTGACGACGGCGTAATCGGCAAGGATTATATCATAGTCGCTGACGGCACGCTCAACATCACCGCCGAGGGCGACGGGCTTAAGTCCACAAATTCCAACGATGAAACGCTGGGCTACATCAATATATCCGGCGGAGAAATCAATATCACAAGCGGCAACGACGGTATACAGGCGGAAACGTCGCTTTCTGTTGACGGCGGCGTTATCAACATAACGGCGGGCGGAGGCAGCGCAACGGTAGAGCATTCCTCCTCAAGCGGCTTTAACGACCGCACCAACCCCTTCGATATGGATACGTCAAGCGACAGCGAGAGCATGAAGGGACTTAAGGCTGCCACCATAGTTATAAACGCAGGCGAAATCACCATCGATTCCGCAGACGACAGCATCCACTCGGGCGGCAATGTCACCATCGAGGACGGAACGATGAACCTTTCCTCCGGTGACGATGGCGTACACGCTGACGAAAATCTCACCGTCAACGGCGGCACGATTATTATCCCCACAAGCTACGAGGGTCTTGAGGGAAAGAGTATTGACATCAACGGCGGTACAATCGACCTTTACGCCTACGATGACGGAATGAACGCCGCAGGCGGCGACAGCGGAAGCTTCTTCGGCTTCGGCGCAAGCTCGGAGGAATATTATATCAGCATTTCGGGTGGCACGATTACCGTAAACGCCGACGGCGACGGCATCGACAGCAACGGCTCGGTTGCGATGAGCGGCGGTATGATGGTTGTTTTCGGTCCGACAAACACCAGCAACGGTGCATTGGATTATGAAAGCTCCTTTGCGATGAGCGGCGGCACGCTTATTGCGCTCGGCGCAAGCGGCATGGCGCAGGCTCCAAGCACGCTTTCTCAGCCCTGCCTTTCTATCATTTCGAGCGTACAGGCAGGCTCGTCTATTGAAGTATGCGATTCCGAGGGCAGCGTTATTATAAGCGTTGAAACTCCCAAGGCGGCGCAGTCGCTGATATTCTCGTCCGATAAGTTTGTCGTGGGCGAAACCTATACCATCACTGCCGATGGCAACGAGCTTGCGACCGTTACCGCAGAGGACGGCATTAGCGGCGGCGGTGTCAGCGGTACAGGCGGCATGGGTGGCTTCGGCGGCATGGGCGGCGGCAGAGGCAGCATGGACGGCTCGGAAGGCGGCTTTAACAAGGGCGACAAGGGCAATATGAACGGCGACGGCTCAGAAGGCAGCATGGGCGGCGGCAGAGGCGATATGAACGCCGATGGAGCTGCTCCTGAAATGCCCGATGGCGAAGCACCCACAATGCCCTCGGACGGCGCACGCTCCGAAATGGGCGGCGATGCCCCGACTGCCCCAACAGTATGATACCTACACCTCAAAGTTTTGTCTGAATAAAAAAGCATGGAGGAGCTTAATGCTTCTCCATGCTTTTTGCTTTTTAGGGCAGCACCGCACAAAGAATACCTTGTGCGGTGCTGCTTTAATCCTCTATCCCGAAAACATTTCTGCATATTTCTTTGCCGCTCTTTGTGGCGAAAATGCTTTCGTAAACGGATCTTATCCCGTTTGCCGACACTCCGTCCTCATAGAGATTTACTATGAAGTCCGCTTCTATGAGTATCTGCAAATCCTTTCCGCTGATGTCCGAATATGTATGGTGCTTCGATACCATATAGCATACACGCTCCGTAACATCATCGGGGAACTGAAGCTCCTTAAGCATAGCCTCCGCCTGCGCAGGCCCGAGCTGCTCCTGAAGTCTGCCGCCGCTTTCGCCGAAAAGCGTTTCGGCAGGCTTTATCCCTATGTCATGCACCAGCGCAGCCGCTTCAAGCGTAAACTGCTCCCTTTCGTCAAGGCCCTCCATCCTGCCGATAAGTGCGGCGAAGGAATGCACCTTGATAAAGTGCTGAATGCGTTTGGGGTCGCCGCTGAAATATTCAATCATTTTTTGCGTAAGCTTGTCAAGCATATGCAGCTCTCCTTTCGGCTTGTTCAAGCGCAGCTTTAACAAGCTGCCAAATTGCGAAGCAATTTTGCAAGCCATCAGTGGGGGATTGTACCCCTTGCAGGCAGCTTCTGCCCACTGATGGCGAAGATGGAACCCGCCGCCTAAGAGGCGGGGGACATCGGCAGACTTGTTATTTTGAAGTGTTTGAAGCCGCTGCAACGGTTCAGCACGATGGATGTTTCAATCTTCCCGTTCCTATGGCGGCAAAGCTGATGAACAAGTCAAAAGAATGGATTATGCAGGGGTTAAGGGATGGCGTTTTTCCGTGGGGTTATGCCGTAAAGCTTGGAAAATGGAGCTACTTTATTTCAAGCGTAAAGTTCACCGAATGCACGGGAATTGAAATCCCGTTGAAGGGGGAAGCGGCATGAAAGATATTTATATAGAAAACGGATATGAAAACCGTGAAGATTATCTTCAATGCCTTGCGGAAGAATACGATGCAGACATTGAAACCGTGAAAGCCCTTGCGGATGTGTTGGGTGAAAGTGAAGATTTCGATGGACTTGTTACAGCCCTTGAAGATGATTTTTGGGGGGTGATTGAATGGTTGAAATAAAAGGCTATCTTGGACTATATGCAATAGACACGGAAGGGAATGTTTATTCGCTATTGCAAAATCGTTCAAGAAGAAAAGGGATTATAAAACCCTATTCGGTCAATGGTTATCAGAAAGTAAACCTATATGATTTGGACGGAAATTGCAGCAAGAAATTTGTTCACAGGTTAGTTGCAGAAGCTTTCATCGAAAACCCTTTAGGGTTGCCAGAGGTCAATCATAAAGATTGTAACCACGCAAATAACAGCGTAAGCAACCTTGAGTGGTGTACACGAAAAGAGAACTTACAGCACAGTTATGAACATGGGTTAAAGCGTGAAGGTGAAAAGCACGGCGGACATAAGTTGACAGAGCAACAGGTGCGTGAAATCCGTCAATCGCAAAAATCGCAAAGCGAATTAGCACGGCTGTATCACGTTTCACAAAGCACAATTTGGGCGATTTTGAAATATCGCCTTTGGAAGAAGGTGATCTAATGACTGGTAATATCAATCTATTTCCCCACCAGCGGGAAGCATTGGAACAGACAATGCAGTTTAATCGGGTTGCTTATTACCTTGATTAGGCATGGGTTTAGGTAAAACGTTTGTCGCTTCCGAAAAGGCGAAACAGCTTGGGTTCTATACAAATCTTGTAATTTGTCAAAAATCAAAAGTTGATGATTGGATTGAGCATTTCAACTTGTACTATCCGAATTTCGAGGTTTTGAATTTGACGAAGAAGCCGGAATTAGATTATTTTCTGGAAACAGCAAGACACCCGCAAAATTTCAATGTTCGGGTCGGAATTATCAATTATGATTTAGTATTCCGCCGGAATGCCTTAAAGGAATTAGAGTATTACACGCTGATTCTGGATGAAAGTTCAGAAATCCAAAACGAAACGGCGAAACGGTCAAAGTTCATTTTGAAAATGCACCCTTCCAACGTGATTTTGCTATCCGGTACACCAACAGCCGGAAAATATGAACGGCTTTGGTCGCAACTTCACTTGTTGGGTTGGAACATAAGCAAAGACCTATTCTATAAACAGTACGTTGATTTTGAATGGGTTGATATGGATGGATTTTGGCGGCAACTGATAAACGGCTATAAGAATGTTGACCGCCTGAAAGCGAAACTTGCGGAACACGGTGCAATTTTCATGAAGTCGGAAGAAGTGTTTGACTTACCGGATCAGACATACATTCAGATAAAGACGAAAGCACCGAAAGAATACCGAAAATTCATGCGTGACAGGGTTATTACCATAAACGGGCGTGAATTTATAGGTGACACAATTCTTTCAGAAAGGATATAT
>X287_Common_Brushtail__coassemble_165_pt1 | contig 13025 bp, 15 predicted proteins | sample X287_Common_Brushtail__metabat2_high_PE_016 | metagenome-assembled genome bin X287_Common_Brushtail | reverse complement strand
ATAGGCTGCAGGAAGTGCGAGAAATCCTGCCCGCACGGCGCAATTACCGTTACGGATAATCTGGCATCGATAGATTACGACAAATGCGTAAGCTGCGGCGTGTGCGCAGAGGTATGTCCTACGCACGTAATAAAGCAGGCGGATTTCTCCGGAGGTCACCGCCGATAGACGTTGCCCGAACGCAAGCGTCCCGCCGCTTGGAAAAAATTGAGGATAAAATGAAAACAGATAAGAAGCATAGAAATGATATTATCCTAATATGTGCGCTTCTGGCGGCGGCGGGTCTTGCGTATGCTGCGGTGCAGCTTTTTAAGAGCGAGGGCGGATATGCCGTGGTAGTGCGGGACGGCGAGGAAATCGCAAGCTATCCCCTAAGCGAGGACATAACCGTAACGATTCCGTCCTCGAACGGCGGCTTTAACACGCTTGTCATAAGCGGCGGTGCGGCAGATGTGACTGACGCAGACTGCCCCGACCGCCTTTGCGTGAATCAACACGCAATAAAATACAACGGCGAAACCATTGTGTGCCTTCCGAATAAGCTTACGGTGAAAATCGTGTCCTCGGAGAGCGGCGATGTGGATTTCACGGTCTGAGGAGCGCACGTTATGAGGATGAAAGCACAGGAAATTACAACGGCTGCGCTGTGTGCTGCGCTTGCGATGGTACTTTCGTATGTCGAGAGTCTTGTTCCCGTGTCGGCGGCTGTTCCGGGCGTAAAGATGGGGCTTGCGAACATCGCCGTTATCTTCGTGCTGTACCGTCTTGGCGCAAAGCAGGCAGTATTCGTTTCGGCGGTGAGGGTGTTCTGGGCGGCGGTTCTGTTCGGGAGCTTTATGACGCTTGCGTACAGTGCGGCGGGGGCAGTGCTTAGCCTTACGGCTATGATATTGATGAAACGCTCCGAGCGTTTTGCGGTGATAGGCGTGAGCGTGGCGGGCGGCGTGCTTCACAATGTAGGGCAGATAGCCGTGGCTGTCGCCGTCATGGAAACCGCACAGATTGCATACTATCTCCCCGTGTTATGCGTCAGCGGCACTCTTTCCGGCGCAGCGATAGGCGTTGTTTCCGCAATTCTGGTAAAGCGAGTCCCGATACGCAGGGAAAATCGAAAACGCCCCCCGCTCTGAACGGGGGATTTGCTTTTGGGCAGTGTTGTACAATAAATTCAGGAGCATTGGGAAATGCCGATTGAAAGGTGTGGTTAAAGGAATGCTGACGCAGCCTCATGTATTCAGCGAGAAATTAAGACCCGAACGCAGCGGCAGGCTTGCTGCCGCCTGTGACATAGCCTCCCGTTCGATAGGGATTGTTTTCTACGACCTTGAGCTTCGCCGCCGCTATGCCCGTTCGGTGCTTGTCGGCGAAACGGTGACCCCGCTTACCGCCGAGCGCCAGCTTGGGCGGCTGCTCCTAACGGCGCAGCGGGAGCTTTCCATCCCTGCCTCGGCGATAGAAACAGTCGGCGCTGCGGCATCGGTGGCTGCTTCGGCGGCATTGGAGGGACTGTCGGCGGCGGAGCTGTACCTGAACCCGCAAACGGAAATCCACATCATTCCCTATATCTCCGCAGGAATAGGCGGACGCTTTACGGCAAGCCTTCTGACGCTGCCCCGAAGCGGATTCGTTGCGGCGGATGTCGGCGGGGATATTTGCCTCGCTGCCTGCAGCGAGGACGGCGGCATTGTCTGTGCGGCGTTCCCGCTGACGGGTGCGTTTGACGGGGCAGCCCTCGAGGGCGGCATGACGGGAGAGCGTGGGGCAATTGACGCCGTGCGCAGGGAGAGCGACGGAACACTCTGCTACGGCGTGGCGGGCGACTGTGACGGGATAGGAATATCCCCGTGCGGCGCAGTCTGTGCGGCGGAAATAATGCTCACGCAAGGGATAATTGACGCCGACGGAATACTGACCGACCGAGATATATTCACCATCGGCGAGGACATATTCATATCTCAAGCGGACGTGCGATTTATCCAAGCGGATAAGGCACGCTGCAGGGCTGCGCTGGAGCTTTTCTGCGAAAGAGCCGGCGCACGGGGCGGGCTGTACGTTTCCGGCGAGCCGTTCGCCTGTGCGGACGGGCCTAGGGCAATGCTTCGTCTTGGCGCACTGCCCGATAGCTTCGGCGGCGCAGGATTTTGCAGGAGCTCCGCCGAGCAGGGGATAATTTCCTTCCTCGAAAGCGAGCGCAGCAGGACGTTAGCGCAGGAAATCGTATCCAAGGCGCAGGATATTACCCAAAGCCTTATAGCCGATTTTGATGAGCTTTACATAAATAACCTTTTGTTTTAGGGCAATACCGCACAAAGGATTGTGCGTCAGCACCGCTCTTTCGGATATTTTGTAATAAATGTTGCGAAAACCTCTTGATTTTTTTTGTGAATGGTGTTATAATGTTAAAGCATTTAATATCCGCAGGTATAGCCATGCCTGTAGTCAAGCGGCACTAAATACGGGCTGAAATACGCCCGACGGTGCTTCGGGGCTGCGGCGGGGCTTATCGGCGTGTGTAATGCGGGGCATGAAAATGCCGCACATTAACCGGATAGTCCGCTGAAATTAAGGTTTTGACCTTGGCAATTTGCCCGAACAAGTCGGTTTCAAGAATATCCGAAAAGTCTTAGGAGGAAAAATGGACGCATTAAAGATCATCGAACAGAGCAGCATGAAGGCTGAAGCCCCCGTTATTGAGGTGGGCGACCTCGTAAAGGTTTCCGTACGCATCAAGGAGGGCGACAAGAGCCGTATCCAGCTTTTTGAGGGTACTGTTATCGCCAAGAAGCACGGCGGAATCAACGAAACCTTCACCGTAAGACGTGTTACTCACGGCTGCGGCGTAGAGAGAGTATTCCCTCTGCATTCTCCGTCTGTTGAAAAGGTTGAGGTAGTCAGAAACGGTAAGGTTCGCAGAGCTAAGCTTTACTATCTGCGTGACAGAGTCGGCAAGGCTGCCAAGGTTAAGTCCAGAGTTTAAGCCTTGCGGCTTAAGGCTCATTCCTGCGGTAATCGCCCTTAAACGGGCGTGCGCCGCCTTATTCCGTGCTTATGAATCGGCGGCGTAATTAACGCCCTGCCGTTCATTTGCAGGGAAATTTGCAAGAAAAGAGTTTGTCATGAGTGATCTGAACGAAAATCAAAACGAGCGTGAGGCGTTGGAGCAAGCATCGCCCATGGAGCGGTCTTTCGACTGCACCGAGCCTTCGGCTGCGCCCCAAGGTGAGCAGCCATCGGATGCTAAAGCAAAAAAGCCCTTTTCCGAGGCGTTTGATTGGATGAGCAGCCTTGTGTATGCGGTGCTGTTTATGCTGGCGCTTAATCTTTTCGTTTTTCGGTCTATCACGGTGGACGGACTCTCTATGTATAGTACGCTGGATGATCAGGATAAGGTTATCTCTACGAACTTTCTTTACACCCCCGATTACGGCGACATTGTCGTGATACAGGCTGACAAAATCTTGAACCAAGGCACGGGGCTGTACGGAGAGCCTATCATCAAGCGGGTAATCGGTCTTGCCGGGGATACGATATCCTTCGATTTCGATAAGGGCGAGGTTTATCGCAACGGCGAGCTGCTTGACGAGGACTACATCGAGCAGCCGACATATCTTAACGAGCTGTGCTACAGCGGCGTTGATTATGTCGTTCCGGAGAATTGTGTTTTTGTAATGGGCGACAACAGAAATGTTTCCCGTGACAGCCGTGATCTTCAGGCGGTGGGCTTCGTGGATACGGATTTGATTATGGGAAAGGCTTTTTTGCGGATTTATCCGCTTGATAAAATAGGATTGTTATGAGTCAGGACGGAAATATTCAGTGGTTTCCGGGGCATATGACCAAGACGAGGCGGCTTATCGAGGCTGACCTTAAGATGGTTGACGCCATTGTGGAAATTACGGACGCACGCATACCCGAAAGCAGCAGAAACCCCGTTCTTGACGAGCTTGTAAAGGACAAGCCCCGCATTATGATAATGAACAAATGCGATTACGCCGACGAGAATGCGACCAATCTCTGGCGCAGATATTACGAGGGCAGGGGCATGACCGTCATAACCTGCGACTGCCGCAGCGGAAAGGGGATAAACAAATTTGTCCCCACGGTGAAAAATCTTTTAAGCGAGCTTATCGAGCGCAGGAAAAAGCGCGGGATGGTGGGAAGCACTCTGCGGCTTATGGTTGTGGGGATACCGAATGTCGGAAAATCCTCGTTTATAAATCGCATGGCGAAAACGAAAAAGGCAAAGGTCGGCGACCGCCCCGGCGTAACAAGAGGAAAGCAGTGGGTGTCGATAGACAAGGAGGTAGAGCTGCTGGATATGCCCGGCATTCTATGGCCGAAGTTTGACGACCAGACCGCTGCTCAGCGATTGGCTTTTACCGGAGCGATAAAGGACGACGTTGTGGATATCGAGGCTCTTGCAAGGGCGCTCGGCGAGCTTTTGACAAGGGAATATCCCGACCTTCTGAAGGCACGGTACAGGATTCCCTGCGAGGGAGATGTGCTTACGGAAATCGCAAGGGCTAGGGGTATGCTTGTTTCGGGCGGCGAGCCCGATACGGAGCGAGCGGCGGCAACGCTTTTGGACGAATACAGAGGTGGCAGGATTGGCAGAATTACACTCGAAACACCGCAAAAATGACTCCGACCAGCTTACCATCGAGGGAGTTTCCTTAGAGAACATGACCCCCGCAGAGCTCGACAGCCGTGTACGTGCGGCGTTCGGCTCGCTTTGCGGGATAGACGAGGCGGGACGAGGACCGCTGGCGGGCGATGTGTATGCGGCTGCCGTGATACTCGATGAGGATAATCCCATCTGCGGTCTGAATGACAGCAAGAAGCTGACCGAAAGGAAACGGGAAAAGCTTTTTGACGAGATAAGGGCGAAGGCGAAGGCTTATTGTATCGACTGCGCAAGTGTCGAGGAAATAGAAGCCACCGATATACTTTCCGCCGACCTTCTGGCGATGAAAAGAGCGTATGAGGGACTCGGAATGAAGGCGGGGCTGGTGCTGGTTGACGGGGATGTTCTCCCTGAAATAGACGGCACGGTGCGCTGCATGAAAAAGGGCGATGCGAGAAGCGAGGCTGTCGCTGCGGCATCCATACTCGCAAAGGTCGCCCGTGACCGCTACATGACGGAGCAGTCGAGGCTTTACCCGAATTACGGCTTTGAAAAGCATAAGGGCTATGGCACTAAGGCGCATATGGATGCGGTGGATAAGTACGGTCTATGCCCGATCCACAGAGCCTCCTTCCTCAGAAAGCATTTTGCAAAAAATGGATAGACGGGGCAAGGGACAGCTTGGCGAGGATGCCGTGTGCGCTAGGCTTACGCAGCAGGGGCATACGATAATCGCCCGCAACTTCAGAAAGCCGTTCGGTGAGATTGACATAATCTCGCAAATCGGCGGCTATATAGTGTTAACCGAGGTTAAGACGAGAAAATACGCAAGCATGGTTTCCGGAGTCGAGGCGGTGGATTTCCGCAAGCGAAAAAGAATAGTGCTTACGGCGGACGCTTATTTGAGTGAAAATCCCACACGGCTTCAGCCGAGATACGATATCGCCGAGGTGACAATAACACGGGGAGATATGCCAAGGGTAATGAGTATCGAAATATACGAAAACGCATTTACCACGGATGGGATATACACGGTAAATTGAACCGCATGAAAGGACGACACTGAATTATGAATTACACAAGCACGAGAAATTCATCTCTTGAAGTGACGAGCGCACACGCTATCACAAAGGGACTTTCCGACGAGGGCGGTCTTTACGTCCCGAAGAGCATTCCGAAGCTCTCCGAGGAGGAAATCCTCTCGCTTTGCGATAAAAGCTATGCCGACCGTGCGTTCGAGGTGTTCAGCAGGTTTCTGACGGATTTCACGAGCGATGAAATCAGGCATTGCGTTGACAGCGCATACAATTCGAGGAATTTTGACAGCGACAATATTGCGGAGCTTTCCGAGCTTTCTGAGGGCACCTATGTGCTTGAGCTTTGCCACGGTCCGACCTGCGCATTCAAGGATATGGCTCTTCAGATTCTGCCGTATCTTTTGACAACATCCGCAAAGAAAACCGTTGACGGGAAGCATATTGCGATACTTGTGGCAACCTCCGGAGATACGGGAAAGGCTGCGCTTGAGGGCTTTAAGGATGTGGACGGAACGTCTATAAGCGTCTTTTATCCCGAGGACGGCGTGTCCCGTATGCAAAAGCGTCAGATGACCACGCAGGAGGGCGGCAACGTTTGCGTCTGCGCCGTAAAGGGCAACTTTGACGACTGCCAGAACGGCGTAAAGCAGATTTTCACCGACAGCGAAATTGCGCAAAGGCTCGCTAAAAACAACGTTCTCCTTTCGAGCGCAAACTCCATCAACTGGGGCAGACTTGCGCCGCAGATTGTGTATTACGTTTCCACCTATGTGCAGCTGATTAAGGACAAGAAAATAAGGTTCGGCGAGAAAATCAACATAGTTGTCCCCACGGGCAACTTCGGAAACATCCTTGCCGCATACTATGCGAAGCTTATGGGCATCCCCGTGAATAAGCTTATTTGCGCCTCCAACAGTAATAACGTGCTTACGGATTTCATAAACACGGGCGTTTACGACAGAAACAGGAGGTTTTATACCACCGTTTCTCCCTCGATGGATATACTTATTTCTTCAAATCTTGAGCGTCTTCTGTATCACCTTTCCGATTGCAGCGATGCGGCTGTGAACGACTGGTTCGGACAGCTTAAGCAGAGCGGAAGGTACGAAATCACCGCCGACGTAAAGGCGAGGATTTCGGAGCTTTTCTATGCAGGGTGCTGCTCCGACGAGGAAACAAAGGCGCAGATAAAGCAGACCTTCGAAAGGTATTCCTACCTTCTCGATACGCACACGGCTGTCGCCGCAAAGGTTTACGAGGACTACAGGAGGGCTACCGGCGATACGACAAAGACCGTTATTGCCTCCACCGCCAACCCCTATAAGTTCAGCGGTGCCGTCTACGAGGCAATCGGCGGCAGCATAGATACGGACGATGAGTTTGAGATTATCTCCCGCCTTGAAAAGGCAACCTCTACGAAAATCCCTGCACCGCTTGCGGCGACAAGAAGCAAGGAGGTTCGCTTCAAGGATTGCGTTGAAAAGCAGGATATGAGCAGGGTTATATTGGATTTTCTCAAATCCTGATATGAGCGCACAGAGCTATTTATGAGAGCGGAGGTTGGCTGTGCTGTACACAATTGGCGATCTTCATCTTTCGTTTGGCTGCGATAAGCCGATGGGCATTTTTTCGGGCTGGACGAACTATCTCGAACGGCTCGAAAGCAACTGGAACGGCAAAATAACCGACGAGGATACCGTCATTCTTATCGGCGACCATTCGTGGGCGCTTAAGCTTGAGGACAGCTATAAGGACCTTGAGTTTATCCACACAAGGCTCAAGGGCAGGAAAATCCTAGTCAAGGGAAACCACGACCTTTGGTGGCAGACCGCCGCAAAGATAAACGCCTTCGTAAGCACAAACGGCTTCGATTCCATAAGCTTTCTCTATAACAACGCCTTTCTTGTCGAGGGAATTTCCGTTTGCGGCACGAGAGGGTGGATAAGAGAAAACGGCGAGCCTGCTGATACAAAGGTGCTGAGTCGAGAGGCGGGGCGGCTTGAGATGTCCCTTCGGGCGGGCGTAGGGCTTGGCGGGGAGCTGGTTGCGTTCATTCACTATCCGCCGATTTACGGCACGGAGGAGAACGTGTATATCACGGAGGTTCTCCACAAATACAATGTCACACGATGCTATTACGCCCATCTTCATGGAAGCAGCATTCGAGGCGCACTCAACGGCGAGCGTGCGGGAATAACCTATAAGCTTGTTTCCGCTGACGGCGTGGGGTTCGATCCCGTAAGAATAAATTAGAGCGTATAGGGCAAGCCCCCATGCTCTGAATGAAAATACATTTGTCCCAAGGACAAGGAAGGATACTTAAAATGGAAATTATTTCTCAGAACAAAACGGCAGCTAATACCACAGCAATCGAGTTCAAGTTCTCCGCAGAGGAGTTTGAAAACGCTGTCGCAGCAGCCTATAACAAGGCTAAATCGAAGATAACCGTTCCCGGCTTCCGCAAGGGAAAGGCTCCCCGCAAGATTATTGAAAGACAGTACGGCGAGGGCGTTTTCTACGAGGATGCCGTAAACGCATTGTACAACAATAACATCGCACAGCTCGTTGATAAGACGAGTCTTGAGGTCGTTGACGTGCAGAACGCCGAGGTTACCGAGGTAAGCAAGGACAACGGCGTTACCTTCAAGGCGGACATCATCACTAAGCCTGAGGTTGAAATTTCCGACTACAAGGGATTAGAGGTAAAGAAAACCGTCAAGGCTGTAACCGATGAAACAATAAACGAAGAAATCGAGAAAATGCGCAAGAGAAACGCAAGAATTATCAGCGTTGAGGACAGGGCAGTCGTTTCGGGCGATACCGCTGTTATCGATTTCGAGGGCTTCCTTGACGGGACTGCGTTCGAGGGCGGAAAGGGCGAGAAGTACCCGCTTGAAATCGGCAGCAACACCTTCATCCCCGGCTTCGAGGAGCAGATTATCGGCAAGAATATCGGCGAGGAGTTCGACGTGAACGTTTCGTTCCCCGAGGACTATCAGGCGGAAAACCTTGCGGGCAAGCCCGTTGTGTTCAAGTGCAGGCTGCACGAAATCAAGGGCAGAGAGCTTCCGGAGCTTGACGATGAGTTCGCAAAGGATGTAAGCGACAAGGATACCCTTGACGAGCTGAAGGCTGATATCAGGGAGAAGCAGGAGAAGAGAAACGCCGAGGAAGCCGACAATGAGGCTGACAACGCACTGGTTGAGGCACTGGTTGCAAGGATGACCGCAGAGGTGCCGCAGGTTATGTACGAGCGCCGCATTGACGACATCGCACAGGAGTGGAGCGCAAGAAACAGAATCGGCATTAACGACTACCTCAAGTATACGGGTCTTAACATGGAGCAGTTCCGCTCTAATTTCAAGGAGGTCGCTAAGCGTCAGGTAGACCTGCGTCTTGCCCTCGAAAGGATTGCCGCTATCGAGAACGTTGAGGTTACCGACGACGATGTGGCGAAGGAATATGCTGACCTTGCGGAGCAGTACAGCATGGATGTTGATAAGGTTAAGGCGGCTATACCCGACGCAACCATCAGAAACGATCTTAAGATCGACAAGGCTCTTGATATCGTAAAGAGCAGTGCAAAAATTGACGAGGTAACCGAGTAATTCCTGCGAGAAAGTCCGCGTACATTGCTGTGCGCGGCTTTTGGTTAAGAGTTGTCCGCACGGCGGTTTGCGACTAATTCCGCACGGCGGGGAAGGGAGCATTATGGCTTATATTCCTTATGTTGTAGAACAGAGCAGTCACGGAGAGCGTTCCTATGATATTTTCTCACGTCTGCTTAATGACAGAATCATCCTCCTGCATGACGAGGTAAATTCCGCAACGGCGAGCGTTGTTGTGGCACAGCTTCTTTATCTTGAGGGGCAGGACCCCGACAAGGATATATTCCTTTACATCAACAGCCCCGGAGGTTCTGTTTCGGACGGTATGGCTATTTATGACACAATGCAGTATGTAAAGTGCGACGTTTCCACCATCTGCATGGGTCTTGCGGCGTCCATGGGCGCATTCCTGCTTTCCGCAGGCGCAAAGGGCAAGCGCATTGCGCTGCCGAACAGCGAGATTATGATTCATCAGCCCCTTATTTCGGGCGGCGGAATTTCCGGTCAGGCCACGGATATTATGATTCGTGCGAACAATATGCAGCGTACTAAGGAGCGTCTGAACCGTCTTTTGTCACAGAATACGGGGAAGGATTACGAAACCATTTGCCGTGATACCGAGCGTGACAACTTCATGACGGCGGCGGAGGCGCTTGAGTACGGGCTTATCGACAAGGTTTATAACAGCCGTGAGGACGTCGGCAAGAGCGAATAAAGGGAGCATCCGAAAACCGACGTGAAAACGAGGGGCTTGCCCTATGGCTTAGCTTTCCTTGCACGAGGGCTTTCGGGAATGCCACGGACTGTTATCCAAGGAGGATTACATTATATGAGGGTTTGCGCCTTTTGCGGCAAGAACGAGAATCAGGTAAGCCGTGTGCTTTACGGCATGGCGGGGGATAAGGTGGTTATATGCAACGAGTGTATTCTCACCTCTTATAATATGCTTGTGGAGAGCGGCGACATTAAGGGCGGAAAGGCTGTCAAGAGTCCTTCGGATGTTGACGAGGATAAGGCACAGTTCCTTTCACAGCCTAACGAGATTATGACTCCGCAGGAGATAAAGGCTTACCTCGACGAATACATTATCGGTCAGGAGGAGGCAAAGAAGGTTCTTTCTATCTCCGTTTACAACCATTACAAAAGAACCTTCCTTAATGACGACAGCGAGGATGTCGAGCTTCAAAAGTCGAACGTGCTTTTGCTAGGACCTACGGGCGTGGGAAAGACGATGCTTGCGCAGTCGCTTGCAAAGCTGCTGAATGTTCCGTTTGCTATCGCAGATGCGACGACGCTTACGCAGGCGGGATATGTCGGGGAGGATGTAGAGAACGTGCTTCTGCGGCTTATTCAAGCGGCGGATTACGACATCGAGGCTGCGGAGCGTGGGATTATCTATATTGATGAGATAGATAAGATTTCCCGCCGAAGCGAAAACACGTCCATAACCCGTGACGTAAGCGGCGAGGGCGTGCAGCAGGCTCTGCTTAAGATTGTGGAGGGGACTGTTTCCAACGTTCCTCCGCAGGGCGGCAGAAAGCACCCGCATCAGGAGTTTATACAGATAAACACCAAGAACATTCTGTTTATCTGCGGCGGCGCTTTCGAGGGCATAGAAAAGATGATAGCACAGCGTGTTTCGTCCTCCGCAATGGGCTTTGGCGCAGACGTGAAGTCCTCTAAGGACAAGGAAAGCGCAGATATGCTAAAGCTTGTGACACAGCAGGATCTTGTAAAGTTCGGCATTATTCCGGAGCTTATCGGGCGTCTGCCGATCGTGACGGCTCTCGATGCGCTTGACGAGGATGCGCTTGTGCGAATTCTTGACGAGCCTAAGAACGCCCTTATAAAGCAATATAAGTATCTGTTCAAGGCGGACGACATTGACCTTGAGTTTGAGCCGGATGCTATGCGTGCCATCGCAAAGAAGGCAATCGAAAGCAACACGGGCGCAAGAGGTCTGCGTTCCATCACGGAAAGCACGCTGCGTGACATCATGTTCGCCGCACCAAGCGACCCGACAATTTCCAAGGTTACGATAACGGTTGATTGCGTGAACGGCACGGGCGAGCCGAAAATTGAGCATGGAGCAAAGCCCGCTAAGCTCAACGAGAAGAAGGTTAAGGCGGCAAAGAAATAGCGGCTTCATGACGGCGGAAAAACAGCGGCGGCAGAATTACTCTGTCGCCGTTTTTGCTGCAATGCCGCAAGCAATGCAAGGAGGTATTATGACAGCATTCGAGGCAATATACAATCAGGTGAGGCGCATACCCAAGGGGCGGGTTGCGACCTATGGACAGATAGCTATCCTTGCGGGAAACCCACGCTGGGCGAGGGCTGTCGGCTATGCACTGCACAATAATCCCGACCCTGATACTATTCCGTGCCACAGGGTGGTGAACCGCATGGGCGAGCTTTCTAGGGCAACACTGCATAAAGATTGTGCCCCGTTTCCCTTGGGACGTTCAACATCGTGTTGAACGCTTTGGGGGAAACTGCGCACACATCGTGTGTGCGGCCAGATGCGCCAGCAGATTTTTCGTCAGATTATACAAAAGCGACGCAGGCGGGCTGACGCCTTGGAGGCAGCTTCTGCCCGTCAAGGAGCTTTTGTGCAATATAACGAAAAAGGTGCAAGCAGATGGCGTGCAAAGCACAAAGTGCGGTCTTTGTGCGGTGTTGCCCTAGAGCGTTTGCGTTCGGCGGAATAAACAGGCAGGCGGAGCTTCTTGCGGCGGAGGGAGTCGAGGTACGTGATAACAGGGTAGACCTTGACAGATTCCTTTGGGACGGCTTGGATTAAGGCTGAATGCTGGTCACGCCATACAAAGATAGCACATTCTTAAGGCAGCACCGCACGAAGTGCGGTCTTTGTGCGGTGTTGCCTTAAAAAATTGCAATAAAGACTCCCCTATCGCCATCGGATTGACAGGGGAGTTTTCGGGTACAATTTTAATGAGTCAGCCTTAACAGAAGGTCTGCGGCGGTTTTATGCGAGTACGCTTTCGATTTTCGCAAGCTCCTCATCGGTGAAGTCGAGATGCTCGATGCAGCCGACATTTTCTATAATCTGCTCGAGACGGCTTGCTCCAATAAGAACGGTAGCTACCGCCTTGTTTCGCAAAATCCATGCGAGAGCCATCTGTGACAGCGTCTGTCCCCGCTCGGCTGCAATATTGTTAAGCTTATTCAGGCGGGAAATCATAGCCTCGTCAAGCTCGTTTCCAAGCCATGTTTCGCCCTTTCCTACTCTCGAATCGGCAGGAATCCCGCCTAGATATTTATTCGTTAGGAAGCCTTGATACAGCGGCGAGAACACCGACAGCCCCACGCCGTTTTCGGCGGCGTACTTATCCAACCCGTCACGCTCCACCCAACGGTTAAGCATGGAGTAGGAGGGCTGATTGACGATAAACGGCGTTTTAAGCTCCTTGAAAATGCTCTGTATTTTCTGCGTCTGCTCCCTGTTATAGTTCGAGATGCCGATATACAGCGCCTTGCCCTGCCTTACGGCGTTGTCAAGCGCAAGAGCCGTTTCCTCAAGGGGCGTATTGGGGTCGAAAACATGATGATAATAGATGTCAACATAATCCAGCTTCATCCGCTTAAGGCTCTGATCCAGAGAGGCGGTGAGGTATTTGCGTGAGCCGTTTCTATCGCCGTATGGCCCGCTCCACATTTCGTAGCCCGCTTTTGTTGAGATACAAAGCTCATCCCTGTACTCCCGCATACCTCTGTCAAGGATTTTGCCGAAGT
>X287_Common_Brushtail__coassemble_160_pt1 | contig 13422 bp, 7 predicted proteins | sample X287_Common_Brushtail__metabat2_high_PE_016 | metagenome-assembled genome bin X287_Common_Brushtail | reverse complement strand
AAATCGCCCGCCGCCATTACCGCATCGCCCGTGCCCCTTTGCTCTCTCTGGAAAAAGGTCTGTATTTCGGGGGAGCGGCTTTTAACGTGCGCCTCCGTAAGCTCGTGCCGAAAGCCCGTCACGACGGCGATTTTGTCAAAGCCGAAATCCTCCGCCGCATCCAGAACCCAGTCCAGCATCGGCTTTCTCAGCACCTCGCACAGAACCTTGGGCTTGTCGGATTTCATCCGTGTTCCCGCTCCGCCCGCAAGGACGATACAACCTGTCGTCATATAAATTACCTCACTATCATGGATTTGTTTTTTTATTATATTCTTCGCCGCTTCTTTGTGAAGCTGCAATATACCGATAACGCTCTTATCCTCGAAAAGGGGATATTTATCCGCCGCATAAGCCGCATACCGTTTTCAGTCGTTGTCAAGGCGGAAATCACACGGACGCCGCTCATGCGCATCCTCGGCGCAAAGCGGGTGCGGCTGTATACGCTCTGCGGCGGGGCGAGCCTTCTCCTCCGAAAGGGCGAGCCGCTCCCGTTCCTCCCCGAAGGCAGGGGTATCGCCATTCGTCCGAGGCTGCTGTCCGTAGTGTTCGGGGCGTTCATCGACACCCGTGCGTTGGGCGGGGCGGTGGTTTTTTCGGCGGCAATGCGTCGCATAGGAACGCTCTCCGAGCGGTATTACGAAAGCATCCTCTCCGCCATCTCCGATACGGCGGACGGGCTGTCCGATACGCTTACGGCGGCGCATATCGCCGTTCCGAGAATAGCTGCCGTGCTTGCGGTGTTTACGGCGGCGGCATGGATCTTTGCGTTCCTTAAGAGGCTTGTCAGCATGGCACGCTTCAGCGTAAGCTCACGCAGGGGATATATCACGGTGCGGCACGGTCTGGCTACATTGTATGAGTATGTGCTTGTCCCGCATTCCCCATGTGTTCCGATTATTTGCGATACGGTGACGACACTCGCTTTCGGGTGCGCTCCCATCTATTGCCGTGGGATAATGCTTCTCCCGCCGACAAGGCGTTCCGTAAGGGAAAGGGCTGTGTCCGTGCTTTGCGGGCTGCCGCCTGCTCCCGCCGCAAGGGGAGGGCACGGCGTTTTCCCGCCGCCAAGGGCGCTTTTCGGCTTTTGCGCCGTGCCGCTCGGCTGGGGCGCAGCCTTCGCCGCCGCATTGGCGGTGTTCGGCGGGAGAGGCGGGGAGCTTCTGTCGCTCGTGCTTTGGCTCGGGCTTGGCGTCTGCGTCTGGACGGCGGCGGTGTACGGGGTGTATCTTCCCTTTTCGGGAGCAGCCCTCGGAAGGGACACCCTGCGCATATCCTCAAGAGGCGGTGCAAGGCTGTACACCTATGTTGCGCCGCTAGAAGCGGTCGTCGCTGCCGCAGCCTCAGCCCTTCGTTTTCGGCGAAACGGCGGATATTGCGTCCTCACCGTGATGCTTGTCGGGCGGGAGAGATGCCGCCTCAGAAGCGTTCCGTATGATAAGGCGATACGCCTTGCGGAAAGGGCGGTGCCGCCGTCATAGCTCGTCCGATTTGCGGCAGGGGCTTTACAGGGCGGCTCTGCGTGCCCTGTCTATAATCGGCACGGCTTTTACGCCGTAGAGGTGAAGCGCATCTATGACATAGTGATCCAGAATCTCTCCGGGCATAACGAGCGGAACGCCCGGCGGGCAGGGCGCTTTAAGTCCGGCGCAGACCTCACCCTGTGCGCTTTCAAGGGGAACGGTCTTCTGCGGCAGGAACATAGCCTCTCGCATTGGCATTGCAGCCGTAGGCTTTATCACGGGATATTCCGCCCACGGAATCGGGCTTTTCCTCGGAACGAAGAGTATCGCAAGCTCCGCCCGCTCGCAGTCCTTCACGGTGACCGCCGAGGAGAACATAAGAACCACACGATTCTCGTCCGCCATCTCGCATTCAACGCCGCTGCGCCTAAGAAGCTTTTGGTACTCGAAGCCGCTGAAGCCGCTGTCACGGGCGTTTATGACTATCCTTAGCGGGTCGCTCTTCTTAAGCGGAACTCCTGCCGCCGCAAGCCGCCCCTTAAGCTCCCCCACCATCTCGCACGCCCTTGTCACCGCCCCGACGTCGGCGGCAAGAAGCCCGTTGAACCTGTCGAGGCTTTCGAGGATGAGGTAGGACGGGCTGGACGAGCCGAAAACCGACATCATCTCCTTCGCGCGGGAGAAATCCGTGCCCTTTGAGAAGTGGAGATACGCCCCGCCCGTAAGCACCGGCAGCGTCTTATGCGCCGAGTCTGCGCACATAAGCGGAAATCCAAGCTCAAGCGGGTGGAGATACTCCGTGCCGATTTTACGCTTGTCGGCGAAGCGCAGGTATGCGCCGTGGGCGTTGTCGGCGACAACGGGAACAGCGGGGTTTATAAAACGCCACGTTCCGCCGTAGTAGTCTATGTTCGGGATGAAAAGAGCGTCTGCGCCCCTGATGGAATCCGCATTGTACTCGATGTCGGCGCTCATGTACTCCTTGGGGTACAGCCACTTTATTTCAAGCCCAAGCGTGACCGCAGCCGCCGCAAGGCTTCTGTGGGAGCAGCGGGATGCGGCTATCGTACGGCAGCCCTGCGCCTTGAGGAGGGCGAGGGCGGTCTGTATCGCAAGGGTGCTTCCCCCGCAGGAATAGCAGGTTTTCGCTGCCCCGAAAAGCCGTGCGGCAATGCTCTCGCTCTGTGCGATGATGCCGCCCGTTTCGTCCGAATCGTAGAGGCTGTCCGCTCCGTCTATCTCCGTTATGTCGTGCGGAAATTCGCCCTTGTGTCCGGGCATATGCAGGCGAAGCCTGTTCTCCCGCTCATATTTATCCAAAAAATCAACAATCGGTGTGTTCATAAAAATTACTCTCGGAGGTCATTCCGCCGTTGCTTCGGCTTGTGTGGTTTCATCGGTGTCCTCTTCTAAGAGAAGAAGCAGCTCCCGCTCGATGTTAAACTCGTATTCCTCCCGCCATTCACGGACGGCGGTGTTGAAGTTGAGCGCCTGCTCGTTTACGAGAAGATAGTCGTATATTGCCTGAACCATCGCCTCGGATTCCTCCGTGTCAACCTCCGCCTCGCCGAGGTACTTCACGAGGTGATACCCGTAGTCCGACTCGAAGAGTATGACATCTCCTACATTCTCTATCGCCATCGCCGCCTCGGCAAGACCCTCCACGTAAATTTCCGTGTCGGGGGTGATGAGGTATTTTGCGGAGGTGTCGCTGTCGTCGCTGTACTCGGCCATAAGCTCCTCGAAATCTGCGCCGCCGTCAAGCTTCTCCTGAACCTCGGCAAGCTCCTCGTCAAGCGAGACAAGCTTTTCCGCCCGCAAAGCGTCTGCGCCCTCGTCGTCCCCGCCGTCACGAAGCTCGTTTATCTCCGTTATATCCGCATCGGGAAGCTTAAGCACTATCTGCTCCACATACCGTGAGCCGTCGGGTATATAAAGGGAGGAGAAGCTGTTCCCGTCATAGGATGCGGGGTCGCTCTCGTAGCTTGCCTTTGCGCCGTCAATGACGTTCTGCGCCTGTTCCTCCGCTTCGGAATAGTCTAAGGTAAAGTTCTCGTTTACATATTCCTCAAGCTTTGTCTGAACCGCCGAGGAATACGCCCAGCCGTAAAAGTCGTCCTCCGTCATACCGCAGGAATCGAGAAGCTCGCTCACGGCGGCTTCTGCCATCTCGTCCAGCTCGTCATCGGTGTATTGCTCGATGCTTGAGGACTCTATGCTGTTACGGTAGGACTGCTTCATGCTTTCGATAAAGCTGTCGGTGTCGGACTGTATCTGCGCCAGCTCCTCATCGGTGAACGACATACCAAGCTCGTCAAATTTTGTGAGGAAAATCTGCTCGTTGATAAGGTAGTTTGCTATTCTCTCCCGCTGCTGCGCAAGCGTTTCGGCGTAGTCCTCCGATGTGTCGTCGGTATAGCCGTAGGTCTGCATATAATATTTATATTCCTTGAGGAACTGTCCGAAGGTCACGGTCATGTCACCGTCCGCCGTTGATGCGATAACGGTGTCCTCTGCGATATCCGCCGTAAGCACGGATGCGGTGCTGTCTTGAGCAGGAGTGTCGGTATCCGCCGCCTGTGAGGTCGCCGACTCCGCTGTCTGTGTCGATTCGGACGAATCCTCGCCGCCCGAACAGCCCGCCGTCATCATCACAGCCGCCGCCGCAAAAAGTGCGGTTATTTTTCTTATGTTCATTGTCCTTTGTGTTTCCTTTCTTATGGTACAGCTATCACGAAGCCTCTGCGGAGCTTTCCGCCGTATCGGAGGACTCTTCTATTGCAAGAAGGTCGTAGCTTATTTGATAATCGTATTCCTGCTTCCACTCGCTTAGCTTCTCACTAAAGACGGTGGTCTTTTCGTTTTCGGTCATTACCTCGTAGAGGTAGTCCACATAGGAATCTATGTTCTCCTGCGGCACATAGGCTTCCGATGCGTAGAGCATGATATGAACGCCGTAATCCGTAACGCAGGTCGTTATATCCCCGACATTCTCAAGCTCAAACGCCGCCGTCTGGAACTCCGTCATAAACGTAACGCCGTTCGGTACGACAAGGTATCCGTCGGGATAATAGGACGAGCCTGTGGAATCTGCGCTGTAGGTTTCGATAAGCTCGTCAAAATCAGAGCCGTCCTCTATAAGCTCCATAACCTCGTCAAGCTCGCTTTGGAGAAGCTCCGCCTGCTCGGCACGGTATTCCTCCGCCGCCTCGTCCCCGTCGCTTTCCCGAAGGAGGGTTATCTCGTCCGATACGGTGTCGTCAAAGGCGAGGAGAATGTGCTTTATGCGGCGGGAGCCTTCCGGAATCCAGAACACATAGTAGCTTCCGTTCTCGTATTCCTCTACATCGTCCTCGTACAGTGCCTTTACGCTGTCAACATATGCGTCATATTGTGCCTGAGCCTCGTCACGGTCGACAGAAACATCCTTGGTAACCTCGTCCTGAACCTTTTCGGTTATCGCCGCACTAACCTGCCACATATACAGGTCGTCCCGAGTAAGCCCGCTCTGCGCCAAAAACTCATCGAACAGCTCGCCGCCCCGCTCCTGCATTTCGTCGTCGCTTATTACCTCGCCCGTCGCAAGCGTGCCGTAATCGGCGTTTTCGCCGAAATAGGCTATCTGCTCGTCAACAAGGGCGTCAAACTCCTCGTTAAGGGCGGCGGTTTCCTCCTCCGAAAGCGTCCCTATCCCCATCTTATCCGCTTGGTCGAGGATGATTTTCTCGTTGATGAGATAGTTGATGATGGTCGCACGCTGTTCCGTGCAGGTGGATGCGGTGCTTTCGTCCGTATCGTCCGTTATGCCGTAGCTGTCAAGATAATAAAGGTACTCCTTCTTGAAATCGAGGTAGGAGATGTCCATATCGCTCTCGCCGCTTCCCGTGCCGAGCGGCGTGGCGACAACCTCATCGTCCTTGACCCCCTGAATGGAGGATATTCTTGTATCCCTGTTTGTTCCGACGCTTATGCTGCACCCGCTTAAAAGAACGGCGGCGGCAGCGGCGGCTGATATAATCCTGAGCTTTTTCATATGTGTTCCTTTCCTTTCCGCAGGCAGGAGGTCGGATTGCCGTCGGGCAGCCCGTTTCCCCTTAAGCGGAGCTGGGGGGAGCCTGACGCAAAAACAGACCCTGCGCCATAGTCTCCCCGAAAATATGCCCGCCAACGCACCCCACACAAAGGATATGCCCACGAGCCCATTGTCATTATAACATATAATCTAAAAAAAATAAACATAAAAACCGCCGTAAGTATGAAATATTTCTGAAAAAGTGATGATTTTTTTTCAAAGATATGATATAATAAACGCAGAGCGTTTATTATAATCTAAATCCTCGCATATCCGTTCGCCTTTGGCTCACTCCATGCGAATCGGATAATTATATCATAACGCTTCACGTTATGATATAATAAACGCATGGGCGTTTATTGAAAGTGCAACGTTGCCAAAAATGTTTCGGGATGTTTGCGGGATTTTCCCAATTGCAATGTGGATTGAATGCACAATGGGATAGGGGACGTCGGGGACGTCGTCCCCTACACATAAGGGCATTCACGGACGATGGCACGGTGAGGTTGCATGAAATTGCAGCGTTGCGTTAAAATGTGCGTATTGTTTTGCGGATTTCGAATTAAATTTCTATGTGTAGGGGGCGATGCCCTATCGTCCCGCCATCACATTATGCGTTTAATAAACATTTTGTTTAACGGGTTACCGTGTATTTATGACACATCTTGACTTAAATCAAATTGGCTTAAATCAAATTTCGTGATTTTTCGTGCTTTTTGCATTTACATTTACGTACTAAAGACATCTCTCAGGCAACAGGAGGTTATACTATGGCTTCAAAATGGCTGAAAAAAATCGCCGTGCTTCTTGCGGTGGGGATCGCTGTCGGAGCGGCGGGCTGCTCGGGCGGCGAGGAGAGCGGGGAAACCGCACAAACCGTCGAGGGAACGGGAGAGGCTTCCGCAAACGAAACGGAGGATACCGCCGAAAGGGTCGGCTACATATTCCACGGGGACGCACAGGGCGGCGGCTTCAGCGAGGAGCTTAACAATCAGCGCATTCTTGCGGATAAATACGGCGGCGTTGAAACGATGTATATCGACAACGTAACCATATCCGATTTTGAGCAGGCGGTGCAGACGCTGGTTGATGCAGGGTGCAGCTATATCGTGGCGGGAAGCTCGGTTTATACCAATGTGCTGTCCTCTACGGCGGGCAAGTATATGGATATTGACTTCATTGGCTACGGCACAAGAGTCCGCTCCGCAAACGTCTACGGCTATGTCGAGCAGTCGTTCCAGGGCGCATACATTGCGGGCATGGCGGCGGCGTATAACTCCGAAAGCGAGAAAATCGGCGTTGTCGCCGATGAGGATATGATATTCTCCACGGCGGTCGTGAATGCGGCTGCGCTTGGGGTGCAGCTTGTGTATTCAAACGGCGAGGTCTACGCCGCCTACGGCACGACTGACGACGAGGTAACGCAGGCGATAGACGCATTGACGGACGAGGGCTGCGACGTAATCATATGCTACACCGAGTCGGGCGCTGCCGCCGACTATTGCGAGCAGATGGGGATAAGCTTCATCGGAAGCCTCGATTACCGTGATACGGCGGAGGATTACGAGAATATGCTTATGTACTTCTGCTGCCGCCGTGATTCGTTCTTCCTGTCGCAGTACAAGCTTATAACCACAGGCGAATGGAGCTCGGATACGTTTGCGGCGAATATGTCGAACGGGGTTGTGGTGGTATCGGATGCGCTGCCCGCCGCAAAGGACGGAACAAGCGAAATCATCGCCGCACTAGCCCCCAGAGTCACGAGCGGACAGGCATATATCTTCTCCGGAGAGCTTAAGGATAACAACGACTCCATAAAGTACATGGCGGGTGAATACATGGAGCCTGTCGAAATCTACACCATGAGCTGGTACGTAAAGGGAGCGTCCTCCCTCGGAAGCTTCCGTCAGCCCCTCGACACCCTCGAAACCAACAGCTTCGAGATAAAGTATTGACGGCGGGATGATTTCGGCGGTTCGGTTAATTCGATATTGCCGTAAATTGCAAAAAAAATTCAAAAAAATTAAAAAAACATATGGCATTTTTGCCGCTTATCTGTTATAATGATAATGCGGCGTTCCGTGATTTCCTGTGCGAAGGCGGGCTTTGCCGATAAAATGTAAACAGCGCTGTGCCAAACCGCAAACGCAGACACGCTGCGCTTACGGCTTAGGCACGGTGTTAAATTCAATTCAGGAGGAATAGTCAAATGGCAAACAAGTGGGTATATACCTTCAAGGAAGGTAACATGACCATGCGTAATCTTCTCGGCGGTAAGGGCGCAAACCTTGCCGAGATGACTGAGATCGGGCTTCCCGTACCTCAGGGCTTCACTATCACAACAGAGGCTTGTACTCAGTATTACGAGGACGGCAGAAAAATCAACGACGAAATCATGGCACAGGCTATGGAAGGCGTTGCATGGATGGAAAAGGAAAACGGCAAGAAGTTCGGCGATAAGAAGAACCCGCTTCTCGTTTCCGTGCGTTCGGGCGCAAGAGCATCTATGCCCGGCATGATGGACACCATCCTTAACCTTGGCCTTAACGATGACGTTGTTGCGGCAATGATTGCGGGCAACCCTGATCCTAAGTTCGAGAGATTTGTTTACGATTCCTACAGAAGATTTATCCAGATGTTCTCCGACGTTGTTATGGAGGTTGGCAAGAAGTATTTTGAGCAGCTTATCGACGCTATGAAGGAAAAGAAGGGCGTTAAGTATGACGTAGATCTTACCGCCGCTGACCTTAAGGAGCTTGCGGAGCAGTTCAAGGCAGAGTACAAAAAGCAGCTCGGCGAGGACTTCCCGTCCGACCCTGTTACACAGCTTAAGCTCGCTATCGAGGCTGTTTTCCGTTCATGGGATAACCCCCGTGCAAACGTATACCGCCGTGATAACGACATCCCCTATAGCTGGGGCACGGCCGTAAACGTAATGCCGATGGTATTCGGCAACCTCAACGAGGAATCCGGCACGGGCGTTGCGTTCACAAGAGATCCTGCTACGGGCGAGAAGAAGCTCATGGGCGAGTTCCTTACCAACGCACAGGGCGAGGATGTTGTTGCGGGCGTTCGTACTCCTATGCCTATCACCGAGATGGAAAAGCTCTTCCCCGAGGCTTATAAGCAGTTCATTGAGGTTTGCGCTACGCTTGAGAACCATTATCACGATATGCAGGATATGGAGTTCACCGTAGAGAACAAGAAGCTCTATATGCTCCAGTGCCGTAACGGTAAGAGAACCGCTCAGGCTGCTCTTAAGATTGCGTGCGACCTCGTTGACGAGGGCATGAAGACCGAGCAGGAGGCTGTCCTTATGATAGACCCCCGTAACCTCGATACGCTGCTCCATCCGCAGTTTGACGCAAAGGCTCTTAAGGCAAATACCCCCGTTGGCAAGGGCCTTGGCGCATCCCCCGGAGCTGCCTGCGGTAAGATAGTTTTCACCGCTGACGATGCCGAGGCGTGGGCTGCAAGAGGCGAGAAGGTCGTTCTTGTCCGCCTTGAAACCTCCCCTGAGGACATCACGGGTATGAAGGCTGCGCAAGGAATCCTGACCGTAAGAGGCGGCATGACCTCTCATGCGGCGGTTGTTGCACGTGGTATGGGTACCTGCTGCGTATCCGGCTGCGGCGACATCAAGATGGATGAGGAAAACAAAAAGTTTGAGCTTGCAGGTAAGGTTTACCACGAGGGAGATCCTATCTCCATCGACGGCTCTACCGGTAACATCTATGACGGTATCATACCGACCGTTGACGCACAGATCGCCGGCGAGTTCGGAAGAATCATGGGCTGGGCTGACAAGTACAGAAAGCTCAAGGTAAGAACCAACGCAGATACTCCCCGTGACGCTAAGAAGGCAAGAGAGCTTGGCGCAGAGGGTATCGGTCTTTGCCGTACAGAGCATATGTTCTTTGACCCCGACAGAATTGCCGCTTTCCGTGAGATGATATGCTCCGATACCGTTGAGGAGAGAGAGGCTGCTCTGGCTAAGATCGAGCCGATGCAGCAGGGCGACTTCGAGGCTCTTTACGAAGCTCTTGAAGGCAATCCCGTTACCATTCGTTTCCTTGATCCCCCGCTCCACGAATTTGTTCCCACAGAGGAAGCGGATATCGAGGCTCTCGCAAAGGCACAGGGCAAGTCCGTTGAAACCATAAAGAACATCATTGCTTCCCTGCATGAGTTCAACCCGATGATGGGTCACCGTGGCTGCCGTCTGGCGGTAACATACCCCGAAATCGCTAAGATGCAGACCTCCGCCGTAATAAAGGCTGCCATCAACGTAAAGAAGGCTCATCCCGATTGGAACATCGTTCCCGAAATCATGATCCCGCTTGTAGGCGAGGTTAAGGAGCTTAAGTTCGTTAAGGATGTTGTCGTAAAGACAGCCGATGAGGTTATCGCCGCAGCAGGCGTTGACCTTAAGTACGAGGTAGGCACAATGATCGAGATTCCTCGTGCCGCTCTTACCGCCGATGCAATCGCAAAGGAGGCTGAGTTCTTCTGCTTCGGTACAAACGACCTTACACAGATGACCTACGGCTTCTCGAGAGATGATGCAGGTAAGTTCCTCAACGCATACTACGATGCGAAGATTTTCGAGAACGATCCCTTCGCTAAGCTGGATCAGACAGGCGTTGGCAAGCTTATGGAAATGGCAATCAAGCTTGGCAAGTCCGTTCGCCCTGAAATGCATTGCGGTATCTGCGGTGAGCATGGCGGCGACCCGACATCCGTTGAGTTCTGCCACCAGATCGGTCTGGACTATGTTTCCTGCTCGCCCTTCCGTGTTCCGATTGCAAGACTCGCCGCTGCACAGGCTGCGCTCAGATAATGCCAGCGAACGCCGCTCGGGACGTTCCGTAAGGTCTAAGGGCGAAAGCCCTCCGAGACGCAAGGCTCGTTCCTGATGGCAAGCCAACGAAGCAGCCCTGCGGCTGATGCTTATTTGAAATACTAAAGAAACCCCGTATCTGATTAAAGTCGGATACGGGGTTTGTGTTGTTGGGCTGAAAAATGGGGAGGTAGTGCGGGGGCAATACAGGGAGTTCAATTTATCGGGAGATTAGGAAAAGCGGACGATTGCTTTTCCATCTTGCATACAGCGCTGTTTAGAAGCGTCCCGCTCATCCGCCCCTCGGCTTCAGTCTCCGAAGGCCTGCGACAAATCGGAGATTATGTCGTCGATATGCTCCGTCCCGATGGAAAGGCGTATCGTATTCTGACCAATTCCCTGATCACGAAGCTCAGTGTCGGAAAGCTGCGAATGGGTGGTGGTTGCGGGATGGATGACAAGGCTCTTTACATCGGCGACATTCGCCAAAAGCGAGAAAATCTGAAGCCTGTCGATAAACTCGTGAGCCTCCTTCCTGCCGCCCTTGATGTCAAACGTAAAGATAGACGCTCCGCCGTTGGGAAAATACCTTTCGTAAAGTGCATGGTCGGGATGGTCGGGCAGGGACGGGTGGTTCACCTTTTCGACCTTTGGATGCGATGCAAGGAATTCCACCACACGCTTCGTGTTCTCTACATGACGGTCAAGCCTGAGCGAGAGCGTTTCCGTCCCCTGAAGCAGAAGAAAGGCATTGAACGGGGAAATGGTTGCACCTGTATCCCTAAGGAGAATGGCACGGATATATGTGACAAACGCCGCCGTGCCTGCCGCCTCCGTAAAGGAAACGCCGTGATAGCTTGGGTTTGGCTCGGAAATGGGGGCGTATTTCCCGCCGCTGCCCCAGTCGAACCTGCCCGAATCCACTATCACCCCGCCGAGCGTTGTGCCGTGGCCGCCGATAAACTTCGTTGCGGAATGCAGGACAATGTCTGCGCCATGCTCTATGGGACGAAGAAGATAGGGCGTTGCGAAGGTGTTGTCGATGACAAGCGGCAGACCGTGTCGGTGTGCGATTTCGGCGATAGCGTCAATATCGGGTATATCGCTGTTCGGGTTTCCGAGCGTTTCGAGGTAGACGGCCTTTGTATTCGGGCGTATTGCAGCCTCCACCTGATTGAGGTCGTGTGCGTCAACGAATGTCGTTTCTATACCGTAAAGCGGCAGGGTATGTGCCAGAAGATTATATGTGCCGCCGTAGATCGTTTTCTGTGCGACAATATGCTCGCCCTTGTACGCAAGAGCCTGTATCGTATAGGATATGGCGGCTGCGCCTGATGCGGTTGCAAGCGCCGCCGTGCCGCCCTCAAGAGCGGCTATTCTCGTTTCAAACACGCTTTGCGTGGAGTTGGTAAGCCTGCCGTAGATATTGCCCGCATCCGCAAGCCCGAAGCGAGCGGCGGCGTGCTCGGAGTTCTTGAAGACATAGGATGTCGTCTGATAAATCGGGACAGCCCTCGAATCAGAAGCGGGGTCGGGAGCTTCCTGCCCTGCGTGAAGCTGAATGGTTTCAAACCTGAAATTATTGTCGTATGTATAGCTCATGATAAGTACCTCTCTTGAAATATATTATTTGGGGGGCAGCATGGCACAATCCTTATGTGGTGCTGAACCCCCAAGGGAAACATGGCACAATCTTTGTGCTTAGCTTTTTGTTTCGTTGGTATCAGAGCTTCACATTCGTCCGTTTCGGAAATTGTTCCTAATCATATTAAGCGTCATATAGCATCGCCTCCATAAAATATATAACCTATATGAATGGTATGCTTAGATTATAGCATATTCCCGCCTTTTTGTCAAGGGGTAAAATAACCTCGCCGCAAAAAAATTCATTTTGCGGCGGGATAGTCCCGTTTTCCTCTGTTGAGCCGAATCCCGCATCCATTGACCTACGCACAAAAACCTTCACTAATCCGCAGATTGCGTCGCACGTTTTTAACAGCACGATGCTGATTGGACAATGCGGCGGGATTCTCTTTATTGCAGCAAGGTGCGTCAATTACGGCTCGTTCTTTTTCCTGCGGAAATCCTTGCTTTCGGTGCGCTCGCTTATGATATAGCGGGGGCGTGCCTTGACCTCCATATATATTTTCCCGATATACTCTCCTATAACGCCGATGGAGATAAGCTGAATCCCGCTTAGGAAGCAGATGATACATATCGTTGAAGCCCAGCCCGCAACCGTAAGCCCCAAAATAGCCGACACGACCGCCCATATAATTCCGACAAAGCTTACGGCGGCGACAACCATGCCGAAGCCCATTATAAGCTTTATGGGCTTTACGGAAAGGCTTGTTATCCCGTCGAACGCCAGCGCCAGCATTTTCGAGAGGGGATAGTGGCTCCTGCCGGCGATACGCTCCCTGCGCTCGTAGGGGACGCTTGTGCTTTTGAACCCGACAAGGGGAATCATCCCTCGAAGGAAGATATTAACCTCCTTAAAGCCCTCAAGCTCCCGCAGAACACGATTGCTTACAAGGCGATAATCCGCATGGTTGAAAACAACCTCTGCGCCCATCATCCGCATAACCTTATAAAAGCCTTCGGCGGTGAACCGCTTGAAGAACGTATCGCTGTCCCTGTTCGAGCGCACGCCGTATACCACCTCGCACCCGCCCAGATACTCGTCTATCATCCTGTCCATCGCATCTATATCGTCCTGCCCGTCGCAGTCAATGCTTATGGTTATGTCGCAGTTATCCTTCGCCTCCATCAGCCCCGCCAGCACGGCGTTCTGATGTCCCCTGTTGCGTGATTGCGATATGCCGATATAATGCTCGTCCTTTTGCGCAAGCCCGCAGATTATATCCCATGTGCCGTCCTTGCTCCCGTCGTTTACGAACATAATGCGGCTGTCGGCGGATATTTTCCCGTTAGCGCATAGGGAAAGTATTTTCCCTAAAAACAGCTCCGATGTTATCGGAAGAACCTCCTGCTCGTTATAGCAGGGT
>X287_Common_Brushtail__coassemble_156_pt1 | contig 13685 bp, 13 predicted proteins | sample X287_Common_Brushtail__metabat2_high_PE_016 | metagenome-assembled genome bin X287_Common_Brushtail | reverse complement strand
CCGCATCGCAATAATTCCAATAGGGGCGACAGATTTATAGTTCTGATACAAAACTTCTGTATTTTTAACAGTCATCATTGTGATAATTCCTTTTCTTTTGTATTTTGTCTATTACTCGTAAAGAGGATACCTTCCGCACAGCTCCGTTACCATTTGACGAACCTTATCCCTTGTGCCGTCGAAGTCCTTGGCGGTAAGATATATGCACTCGCCTATTGTCCGCATATCATCTTCCTTAAGACCTCTTGTCGTAACGGCGGGAGTGCCGATTCTGACACCGCTCGTGAAAGCAGGCTTCTGCGGGTCGTTGGGGATGGCGTTCTTGTTTACGGTGATGTATACCTCGTCCAAATGCGTTTCAAGCTCCTTGCCTGTAATGTTAAAGGGACGGAGGTCAACAAGCATAAGATGGTTGTCTGTGCCGCCCGAAACAAGATTGAAGCCTTTGTCTAAAAGCGTATCCGCAAGAACCTTCGCATTTTTCACAACCTGCTCTCCATAGGTCTTGAATTCGGGCTTCAGCGCCTCGCCGAAGCAAACAGCCTTTGCGGCGATAACGTGCATAAGAGGTCCGCCCTGTATTCCCGGAAAGATGGATTTATTTATCTTCTTTGCAATCTCCTCGTTATTAGTAAGGATAAGACCGCCTCTCGGTCCTCTGAGCGTCTTGTGAGTGGTTGTGGTTACGACGTCCGCATAAGGCACGGGGCTCATGTGCTGTCCTGCTGCAACAAGACCCGCAATGTGCGCCATGTCAACCATGAGGTATGCGCCTACAGACTTTGCGATTTCGCTAAGTCGCTTGAAATCAATTGCACGGGGATATGCGCTTGCACCCGCAACAATCAGCTTGGGCTTGTTCTCCTGCGCCAGCTTCTCGATGGTGTCGTAATTGAGCATCTGCGTTTCGGGGTCAAGCTCGTAGGGAACAAAGTTATAGTACTTCCCTGAAATGTTGACAGGAGAGCCATGCGTCAGATGTCCCCCGTGAGCAAGGCTCATGCCCATAACGGTATCGCCGGGATTCAGGAGCGCAAAATAAACCGCCGTGTTCGCCTGTGCGCCCGAATGTGCCTGAACATTTGCATACTCTGCTCCGAAAAGCTTCTTGGCACGTTCGATGGCGATTGTTTCCACGATATCGACATCCTCACAGCCGCCATAATAACGCTTTCCGGGGTAGCCCTCGGCGTATTTGTTGGTGAGAACGCTTCCCATCGCAGCCATAACCGCAGGAGATACGATGTTTTCGCTTGCGATAAGCTCAAGGTTACGCTTCTGGCGCTTTAGCTCAAGCCCCATAGCGTCAGCCACTTCCTTATCGCAGCCGCCGAGATAACCGATTGTGTCAATCAAATCATTGTACATAAAAAGCTCCCTTCTGATTTCAAAAGATAATATCAAGCGGATAACACCCGCTAAGTGCGTTTAGTTTGCCTGCATCAGATAAATTCAGCGATTTTTGTTCCCATCTCCGAACAAGAAACCACCGTCATGCCCTCGGACATGATGTCGCCTGTCCTGGAGCCTGCTTCAAGAACGCTGTTGACAGCGTTTTCTACTGCATCCGCTTCCTTGTCCATGTGGAACGAATATCTCAGCATCATAGCAGCGGAAAGAATGGTTGCTATAGGATTAGCCTTGTTCTGACCGGCAATATCGGGTGCAGAGCCGCCGCTCGGCTCATAAAGCCCGAAGCTTGTTTCGTTCATGCTTGCGGACGGGAGCATGCCGATAGAGCCGGTAATCATGGACGCTTCGTCCGAAAGAATGTCGCCGAACATATTTTCCGTTACCATTACGTCAAACTGTGCAGGGTCTTTCACAAGCTGCATAGCTGAATTATCGACAAGCATATGCTCCAGCGTTACCTCCGGATAATCCTTTGCAACCTCCTCGACAACCTTCCTCCACAATCTCGATGTGTCAAGAACGTTTGCCTTATCAACGCTTGTAACCTTTTTGCGGCGCTGCATTGCAACATCGAACGCCTTTACCGCAATGCGGCGGATTTCGTTCTCGTTGTATTCAAGAGTATCCGTTGCCGTAACAACTCCGTCACGCTCCTCAGTTTTCCTTGCGCCAAAATAAAGTCCGCCCGTAAGCTCACGCATGATAAGCATATCAAAGCCCTTTGCGCTGATTTCCTCTTTAAGGGGGCAAGCTCCGCTAAGCTGTGCAAACAGGCGGCAGGGACGAAGATTTGCGAAAAGCCCCAATGCCTTGCGAAGACCCAAAAGCCCCGCCTCTGGACGCAAATTTGTCGGAAGCTTATACCAAGGAGATTTTGTCGTGTCGCCGCCTATTGAACCCATAAGCACGGCATCCGAAGCCTTGCAGCGTTCGATAGTTTCATCGGTAAGCGGCACGCCGTTTGCGTCAATAGAGCATCCGCCCATAAGGAGCTGCTCATAGTTGAATTTGTGTCCGTACCTTTGCGCAACCTTATCCAGAACCTTCATCGCCTCTGTGACAATTTCCGGTCCGATTCCATCACCCTTAATAACGGCAATATTCTTTTCCATCATTTTTGTCCTTTCGTATATTCCTAAAAAATCTCCGCAGAAACAGATTTTGTAAGACTACCCCATTCTCAGAGGCGAAAAGCTCGTATCCTCTGCAAGAGTTTAACGGTATTACCATAAGGAAAGCACCTGATCTCACCTCTTGAGGGAGTTAAGCAGACCGCCCTTGTTGATAATATCCTTGATGAAATCAGGGAACGGCTGCGCCTGATACGTTTTTCCTTTTGTAACATTGGTAATAATTCCGGTGTCGAAGTCGATTTCAACCTCGTTGCCCGCATCAATATCCTTTGCCGCCTCATCGCATTCGAGGATAGGCAGACCGATGTTGATTGCATTACGGTAGAATATTCGCGCAAATGTGGATGCAATAACACAGCCTATGCCGCTTGCTTTGATAGCAATGGGGGCGTGCTCGCGAGAGCTTCCGCAGCCAAAATTCATGTTTGCGACCATTATGTCGCCCTCTTTGACGTTCTTTACGAAGTCCTTGTCGATGTCCTCCATGCAGTGCGACGCAAGCTCCTTATGATCGGAGGTGTTCAGGTAGCGGGCAGGAATAATTACATCCGTGTCCACGTTGTCGCCGTATTTGTGAACAAAACCGTGTGCTTTCATATATAGTTCTCCTTAAAATTCAAAATCAACGCATTTCCTGTCCGCCGTAAACGGTCTTACAAATTCGTCCGCAGCCTTTACGTGTTCGGGATTAACGGCGTATTCCTTCAAAGCCTTTTCACTTGTGAATGTGCTGTCCAGCATCAGATCTCCGTTTGACGAGGGCAAAATATCTGTCACAACCTTGATTTCCACAAGACCGTCAATCTTACCCTTAAGATTTTCCAATCCGTTTTTGATAAGTCTCTTACGCTCGTCCTTTTCTTCGACAGACATTTCCTTTAGCTTCCATATGATAATATGCTTCACCATTACTCGAATTCTCCCGAAATATAGCCCTTAAGTGCGCTTGCCGCCGCAACTGCGGGACTTGCAAGGTAAACCTCGGACGAAGTGTCGCCCATTCTGCCGACAAAGTTTCGGTTAGTGGTAGATATTGCCCTCTCCTCGGGCGCAAGGATGCCCATGTGACCGCCAAGGCAAGGACCGCATGTCGGAGCGGAAACAACCATTCCTGCTTCGACAAACGTCTGAAGAAGCCCGTTCTTTAGCGCATCAAGATATATCTGCTGCGTTGCGGGGATAACGATTGCACGCACGCCCTTCGCAACCTTCTTGCCCTTGACAATGCTTGCGGCAATTTCAAGGTCGCTGTATCTGCCGTTTGTGCATGAGCCGATAACAACCTGATCTATCTTTATCCTTCCAACCTCGTCAATTGTTTTGGTGTTTTCGGGCAGATGCGGGAATGCCACCGTAGGACGTATCTCGGAGAGGTTTATGTCAATGATTCGGCTATAGTGCGCATCAGAGTCAGCCTTAAAGACCTCAAAGGTGCGGTTTGTTCTTCTCTTGACGTAATCCAGCGTCACCTCGTCAACCTCAAAAATGCCGTTCTTTGCGCCTGCCTCGATGGCCATATTTGCCATACAGAGTCTGTCGTCCATCGATAGGCTTTTCAGTCCCTCGCCCGTGAACTCCATCGATTGATACAATGCGCCGTCAACGCCAATCATGCCGATGATATGCAGGATTACATCCTTGCCGCTTACCCATTTATTGAGCCTGCCGCTGAGATTGAACCTTATCGCATCGGGAACCTTGAACCATGCCTCTCCCGTCGCCATGCCCGCCGCCATATCCGTAGAGCCTACGCCGGTAGAGAATGCGCCGAGAGCACCGTATGTACAGGTATGGCTGTCAGCTCCGATTACGCAATCGGACGGAACGACAAGACCTTTTTCGGGAAGAAGGGCGTGCTCGATACCGACCTCGCCGACATCATAATAATTCACGATATCGTACTTTTCGGCGAAGTCACGGCATTGCTGACATTGTTTTGCCGCCTTGATATCCTTGTTCGGGGTAAAGTGATCCATGACGAGCGAAATTTTGTTTTTGTCAAATACGCTGTCAAAGCCGATTTTGTTAAATTCGTTGATTGCAACGGGGCTGGTAATATCGTTTCCGAGAACCATATCAAGCTTTGCTTTTATAAGCTGACCCGCCGCAACACTTTCAAGACCCGCATGCTTTGCGAGAATTTTTTGTGTCATTGTCATTCCCATATTTATTCCTCCGATATAAAACGCTCTTGCATACGGATATGGTATCATGCCTATTATGACACGATTTCCTTAATTTACGTATATGCAAGGGCTATAATGTGTAATAAGCACTACGTGTGGTATTGTGCCGCCGGCACGATTTCTCAATTTAATGATATGTGTGCGGAAGATTTTAATCTATAACAAACACCATGTATTTATTATATCACTATTTTAAGTCTGTGTAAAGTGTTTTCACAAAAAGTTTTTGCCTATGTAAAGCCGCAATGCCGTACAAAACGCTGTCCAAAGCCACTTGAACAGCGTTTTTCATAAATCAGCCCTCAAGATGCTTCAGCACAAGCTCCTTGCATTTGGCAGGGTTAGCCTGTCCCTTAGATGCCTTCATGCACTGTCCCACAAGGAATCCGAGAGCATTGGTCTTTCCGTTTTTATAGTCGTCTATGGACTTTTGGTTTGCCGCAAGAACATCGCTTACAATTTTCTCGATAGCACTGTCGTCGGAAATCTGCGCAAGATTCTTTTCCTTTATTACGGTGTCAATGTCGGCATCGTTGGTCAAAATCTCCTCGAAGATAATCTTGCCGGAGGAGTTTGAAATCTTGTTCTGTTCAATAAGGGAGATAATCCTTACCAGCTTTTCCGCCGTGAGGTTTGTTTCGGAAATATCCTTACCTGTTTCGTTCATGTACTTTGAAACATCCGCAAGCACCCAATTTGCAGCACCCTTTGCGGAGCAGCCGCCAATCTCAATGCACTCGTCAAACAGCCTGCACCTTGGCAGATTTTCCGCAATAAGCTGCGCATCCGTCATGTTCAAGCCAAGCTGCTTTACATAACGTCTGATTTTAGCATTCGGAAGCTCTGGAATCTCCGCCTTAAGTGCTTCTACCTTTTCAATCGGAACGTAAATTGTGGTGAGGTCAGGCTCGGGGAAGTAGCGATAATCCTGCGCATCCTCCTTTGTACGCAGGGTAAAGTTCATTCCCTTGGCATCGTCCCAACGGCGTGTTTCCTGTACGATCGCTTCGCCACGCTCGATAGCTTCGATCTGACGCTGCGCTTCGTAATCAATGGCACGCATTGCTGCCGAAAAGCTGTTCACGTTCTTCATTTCGCATCGTGTTCCGAATTTATCGCTTCCCTTCGGACGCACGGAAACGTTGACATCACAGCGTATAGAGCCTTCCTGCATCTTGCAGTCGGAGATATCAAGGTATTGAAGAATGGATTTGAGCGTATCAAGGTAAGCCTTCGCCTCCTCGCTGCTTCTCATATCCGGCTCGGATACAATCTCGATAAGGGGTACTCCGCAGCGGTTGAAGTCAACCAGCGAGCCTTGAAACGCCTCGTTATGAAGCATTTTTCCCGCATCCTCTTCGATGTGTATACGTGTAATGCCGACACGCTTCTCGATTCCGTTCATCATCACATCGACATAGCCGTTTTCACACAGCGGAATATCGGACTGTGAAATCTGATAAGCCTTGGGAAGATCGGGATAAAAATAGTTCTTTCTGTCCTGCTTGCAGACGTTGTTTATTGTGCAATTAGTGGCATGACCCATTTTTATAGCATACTCCACCACCTTTTCGTTAAGCGTGGGGAGCGTTCCGGGCATACCCGTACAGATTGGGCAAATCTGCGTATTCACCTCAAGACCGAAGACGTTACGACAGCTGCAGTATATCTTGGTTCTTGTGTTCAGCTCCGCGTGAACCTCAAGCCCGACTATGGTTTCATATTCCATTGCTTTCCCCTCCTCAGACATTTACTGTCTTTGCTTCGCCGACAGACTGTTCTACTGCGTAAGCCGCATTAAGCAGCATCTGCTCCGAGAACTTGCTGCCGATAAACTGAAGTCCGACAGGCATACCGCCGCTTTTTCCGCAGGGAACGCTCACCGCAGGCAGTCCGGCTATATTCACGGTTACGGTGCAGATATCCGCCGCATACATCTTTGTGGGGTCGCCCATGTTTTCGCCAAGCTTAAATGCGGTGGAGGGGGTTGCGGGGACTGCGATGACATCGCACATACCGAACGCCTCGTCAAACTCCTTTACGATCTCGGCGGCAACAAGCTTTGCCTTCTTGTAATATGCGTCAAAAAAGCCGCTCGAAAGCACAAATGTACCCAGCATAATTCTACGCTTCACCTCATCGCCGAAGCCCTCGCTTCTCGTCTTTTCGTACATGTCGATAAGGCTGTCATAGCTTTCCGTACGGTAGCCGTACTTTACTCCGTCAAACCGTGCAAGGTTGGAGCTTGCCTCCGCCGAGGAAATGATGTAATAAGCGTTCAGGGCGTATTTTGTACTCGGCAGGCTTATGCGGACGATTTCTGCGCCTTTCTTTTCAAGCTCTTTGACGGCATCCATTACCGTCTGCTTTACGCTGTCGTCCACACCCTCGCCGTAATATTCGGCAGGAATGCCAATTTTAAGCCCTGCTACATCGCCGCTGAGAAGTGCGGAGAAGTCGGGGTATTCCCTGTCTGCCGAGGTTGCGTCCATAGAGTCGTGACCGCATATAAGGCTGTAAAGCATTGCGGCGTCCTTTACATTCCTGCCGAACGGACCTATCTGGTCGAGGGAGGATGCAAACGCAACCAGCCCGTATCTTGAAACAGAACCGTAGGTAGGCTTCAAACCAACGACTCCGCAATAGGATGCAGGCATTCTTATAGACCCGCCTGTATCCGAGCCTCGCGAAACGACTGCCGAGCCAACCGCAACAGCCGCCGCAGAGCCGCCCGATGAACCGCCGGGAACGCAGCCAAGATTGTGCGGGTTATGTGTTTTCTTAAAATAGGAGTTTTCTGTGGAGCTTCCCATCGCAAACTCATCCATGTTCAGCTTTCCCGTGACAACCATGTCGGCAGCATTTACCTTCTTCATGACGAACGCATCGAAGGGCGGGACGTAATTGTAAAGCATTTTAGATGCGCAGGTTGTGAGAAGCCCCTTGGTTGAAATGTTGTCCTTAATGCCGATAGGAATGCCCGCAAGCGGGTGGAGAGCCTGCTTCGCAAGCTTTGCGTCAACCTCTCTTGCCTTTGCGAGAGCCTCCTCTCGGCAAAGCGTCAGATAAGCGTCAACCTTCGGCTCGGTAGCAACCGCCCTGTCCATGACAGAAAGCGTGATTTCCTCGGAGCTGCACTCTTTATTTCGCAGCATCTCTGACAGCTCGTGGGCTGATTTTTCGTATAATTCCATGTCTGGCTGTCCTTTCTTTTTATTCTACTGTCTTAGGCACAACAACGCAGCCTGCCTGCATTTGAGGTGCGTTTGCGAGAAGCTCTTTTCTTGTAAGCTTTTCCGTGCTTTCCTCATCCTTACGAAGCTTCATGGGGTGTGCAGGGTCAAGCCCGTCGGCATTGCCGTCAATCTGCGGCAGCTGTTCAACCATAGAAACAATGCTTTCCATATCCCGTTCAAACTTTGCCAGCTTGTCATCCTCAATGCGGAGCCTTGCAAGCTTCGCAAGATGCTTTACGTCAATACTCATCTCATAAGTTCCTTTCTTTGTCCTCAAGCATTTCCTTAAAACGCTGCTCGTCAATTACCATTATGCCAAACTCGTTAGCCTTGACAAGCTTGCTGCCTGCATCCTCGCCGACAAGCACATAGCTTGTCTTTTTCGATACAGAGCCGCTGCACTTTCCGCCATGCTTTTCTATAAGCGCCTTCGCCTCGTCACGCTTTAGCGTAGGGAGAGTTCCCGTAATCACAAACGTAAGCCCTGTAAGCACATCGGATGTTTTCCCATCGGAATAGGTCATGTTAATCCCATACATACGAAGCTTGTCTATCAAGGCAATCCTGTGAGGCTCACGCATCGCTTTATAAACGGAATTTGCAAGTATTTCTCCGAAGCCGTCTATCTGCGATATTTCCTCGGTCGAAGCGGACATTATGCCGTCCATGCTGCCGAATTTTTCGCAAAGAAGCGTTGCGGAACGCTGCCCTATGCCCTTTATGCCAAGGGCGAAGATAAGACGGTTAAGCTCGTTGGATTTGGAGCGTTCGATGCTGCCGAGGAGATTTTCGGCGGATTTTGTCCCGAAGCGGTCAAGAGCGGTGAGATCCTGAAGCTTGAGGGTGTACAGATCCGCCACCGTTTCAACAAGCCTTGCATTCACAAGCTGCTCAACAATTGCCTCGCCCAGCCCGTCGATGTTCATTGCATTCCTTGAAGCAAAGTGCTCGATAGAACGTAGAAGCTGTGCAGGGCAATCCATGTTCTGACAGCGTATAACTGCCTCGTCCTCATCCCTCACCGCCTGTGCGCCGCATATGGGACATATCATCGGAATGAAATAAGGCTGTGAATTTTCCGCATGGGAAACGGAGCGCACGACCTCCGGAATAATATCCCCCGCCTTGCGCACAGCAATGATGTCCCCGATGCGGATATCCTTGTCCGAAATTATATCCTGATTATGAAGCACGGCACGGGAAACAGTTGTCCCTGCAAGCTGTATCGGGTCAAACAGTGCCACGGGCGTAAGCGCGCCCGTGCGCCCGACGTTTATTTCTATCTCACTCAGCCTTGTTTCCTTTTCCTCCGGCGGGTATTTGAATGCCACCGCCCATTTAGGAACCTTTGCCGTTGCCCCTATTTCCTCCCGCAGCGCAAGGCTGTTCACCTTGACTACTGCTCCGTCAATATCGTAGGGCAATGAGCTTCGCAGGCTTCCGATTTCTCTTATGCGCTCTATTACCTCGTCATAGCTTCGGCAGACACGCAAATCCGGTATAGCTCTAAATCCGAGAGACTCTATGAAGCTTAACGACTCCGAATGGGATTCGAGCTGCTTGCCGCTTATTCTCTGGATGTTGAAGCAAAAAACATCCAAACCCCTTGCGGCGGTTATGCGGCTGTCCTTTTGGCGAAGCGAGCCTGCGGCGGCGTTTCGGGGATTTTTCGGCAGCGGCTCGCCCTTGCTCTCCTGCTCCTCGCAAAGAGCGGCAAACGCCTGCTTGGGCATATACACCTCTCCCCTGACCTCAAGAAATGGTATCTCCTCGCTCAGCCGAAGCGGGATAGAGCGTATCGTCCGAAGATTTGCCGATATATCCTCTCCGATGAAGCCATCGCCTCGTGTTGAGCCACGGATAAAAACGCCGTTTTCGTATTCGAGGGAAACCGATAATCCGTCAATTTTCGGCTCGACAGAGAAATCCTCTGCGCCCTGTGCCGTCATTCTTTCGACAAAATCCCGAACCTCTCCCTCGCCGAACACATCCTGAAGGCTGCCCATTTGAACGACATGGCTGACCTTCTCGAATGTATTAAGTGCCGTGCCGCCGACACGCTGCGTTGGCGAATCCGGCGTGAGAAGGTCGGGGTACATCGTCTCAATCCCACGAAGCTCACGCATAAGCGCATCATACCGATCGTCCTCGATAGTCGGGTCGTCAAGATCGTAATATCTATGGTTCGCACGTTCTATTTCCGCACGCAGTATTTCAGCCCTTTCCGCCGCTTCCTTCAAATTCAAAATATCCTCTCCAACTGCGCACAATGCGCCTTATTTATGATGCCGCTCCGTAATCCTCAAGCGTACCGACAAGCTCCTCGCTTTCGGTGACGACATGAGTATAAGCCTGCGGAACTCTTCCTACGATAATCGTTTCGGCAGCCGTAATCGATGTGGTTACGGGGACATCGGATACAAATCCGGGTATTATCGCATCGACATCCGCATTGATTTCGATTATGATACGGTGGCAGGTCTGATTTATTCCCGCCTGCGTAAATTCGCTTATTATCGAGGTGGTGACATACCCGATAGGACGAACGCTCATCCCGACAGTGAACCCCTTTCCGTGGAGCAGCTGTACACCTGTTAAGGTGCCGATGGGGATTTGTATTTCTATTGCCGACAGTCGTTCTATCTCACGCTCGATTTTCTGAGAAATATTCGTTTTAAGCATGTTGATGTTCATCACGTTGCTTTCGACGGAGGTGACCTCGCCCTCGCTGTTCGTGGTTAGATTAACAAGCTTTGAATACTCCGTATTCTCCTTTTCAAGCACTTCAAGCACCGCATCGTTTATTATACGTGTGACCGCCGCATGGCATTCGTAAGCGTTGACCGTTTCTACAATCGGGCGAAAGCTCAGGTCTGCCAAAAAGAACAGTCCGACAAGAATAAGTGCCAAGGCAATAAGCCTGATGCCGAGCTTGTGCAGAAAATTACGTTTCCTTTGAGAAATCACGCAGCCCACCTCCTCCCTGCATAATATGTTTATGCGAGAGAACAGGTGATATATCCCTTGTCCGCAGATGCGTAAAATCAGTTGTTTACAAAAGCCTCAAAAGCCTTGTAGGCGGCGTAGATGTCCGTTTTTGCTGTTATTTCAAAGGGGGCGTGCATGGACAGCACGGGCACTCCGACGTCAATTGTATCCACGTCAAGGTTTGCGATATATGCCGCTACCGTGCCGCCGCCGCCGATGTCTACCTTTCCAAGCTCGCCTGTCTGCCAGATAACGCCCTGCTTATCCAGAAGTGCTCTTATTTCGCCGACAAACTCTGCGCTTGCATCCGATGTTCCGCTCTTGCCTCTCGAACCGGTGTATTTCGTTACGCATACGCCTCCGTTGAGCACGGCGGAATTGTTCTTTTCAAATACATCGGGGAAGGTCGGGTCGTAAGCCGCATTTACGTCAGCCGAAAGGCATCTGGATTTTGCGAGAACATCCCTGCCTCTGACACCGAAGCCTGCCGCAAGATCCGCTATGAAATACTTCAGATATGCGGAGCGCAGACCCGTATTTCCGTCCGAGCCTGTTTCCTCCTTATCGGTGAGGATAGCGACAGCGGTTCTGTTAAGCGACTTTGCTTCAAGCACCGCCATAAGCTCGGTATATGCGCACACTCTGTCGTCCTGACCGTATGCACCGACAAGGCTTCTGTCAAAGCCCACGTCCTTCGCCTTAAAGGCGGGAACGGCTTCAAGCTCGGCGGAAAGGAAGTCCGCCTCCACAATACCATACTTTTCGTTCAGAGCAAGCATAAGATTAAGCTTTACAGCCTCACTTGCATCGTCCTCCCTGAACGGACGTGAGCCGATGATGATGTTAAGCTCCTCGCCCTTGATTAGCTCGGTTGCGGGACGCTTGTATTGAGAGCTCGCAAGATGCGGGAGCAGGTCGGACACGCAGAAAACAGGGTCGTTCTCGTCCTCTCCGAGATTAACAGCTACCTTCGTTCCGTCCGCCTTTACGATAACCCCGTGCAGTGAAAGCGGAACCGTCGGCCATTGATATTTCTTTATGCCGCCGTAGTAGTGCGTCTTGAAATAGCCTATATCATCCTTTTCATAGAGAGGATTTTGCTTCATGTCGAGGCGAGGCGAATCGATATGTGCGGCGACAATATTCACGCCGTTTTCGATTGGCTCTTTTCCGATAACCGCAAGAATAACGGATTTTTCACGATTGACATAATAAACCTTGTCGCCCGCTTTATGTGCCTTGCGCTTTTCAAACGGCACGAAGCCACTTGACTCCGCCTGCTTTTTTATGAATGCAGTCGCTTCACGCTCGGTCTTGCACCGATCGAGGAAATCCTTATATCCCTCACAGAATTTGTCGCAAGCCTTAAGGTCGCTGTCACTCATTATCAGAGCGGCGTTCTTTTTTTGCATAAAAAGCTTTTCTTTAAGCTCCTTAGCGTTTGACTTAGTATTATCATTCTTAGCCATTCCTGTTTGTTCCTTTCGTTCTTTGTAATTTAATCGTAAAGCCTGATATACATATCCATAGCTTTGGTGATTTTGCTTACATAATGCGCTGTATCAGAAATCGGTATGGTGTCGAGGTGGATTCCGTCCGATGAAATTGTCTTATCGGAAAGCCATTCGTTCACACGTCCTCTTCCTGCATGGTATGCCGCCATTGCGGTTTCGATATCGCCGAACTCATCCATCAGATACCCCAATAGGATACATCCGTACCTTATGTTAGTCTGCGGGTCATACATATCATAGTAAACGGCACTTTCATCGCCTGACTTAAGCTTTATCCAATCGAAGGTATCCTCCATTATCTGCATAAGACCTCTTGCGCCGACATCCGAAACCGCATCCGCACGAAATCCGCTTTCCGTTTTTATTACGGCATACACAAGGTATTTGTCCAAATTATTTTCTCTGGCATAGCGTTCAACATAATTCTCGTACTTGATAGGGTATGAATAGCGCATATACCTGTCGGCGGCGAAATATCCAATCACGCCAAGCGCAAGCGCAGCCACCAGTATAATTATAATCACAGGGGCAGCTCGCCTTTTTCGCTTTCTTAAAGTCATCGTTCACCTTTTCAGTTGCTCTGCGGCGGCTTTTGCGGCTTGCTCAAGCTGCTGCTGTGTGCCGTTGTTTTCGATACATATGTCGGAATGCCTACGGAAGAAATCCGCCGTGTGCTGTGCCGAAAGCCGTGCCGCCGCCCGTTCCTGCGAAAGATTATCCCTTTGCATAATGCGCCGTATGCAAACGTCAATATCCGCACACACGCTCACAATCTCGGAGCAAATCCCCTCAAGTCTTGCCTCAAAGAGCGTCGGAGCATCAATTAAAACATCGCCGCCGCACCTATAAATCTTTTCTATAACATTATATGTTATATAAGGATAAATAATCCGATTGTATAAGTGCCGACTTTCCGCACCAGCGAAGATAATATCCGCCGTTTTTCGGCGATTTAAAGAGCCATCCGAGTTTATGATTTCACCGCTAAACCTTTGTGACAGCTCCGCAAGAAACGGACTGCCTGCGGCGGCTACCTCCCTTGCGCACGTATCACAATCAATGACCGTAAACCCGCAAGCCTCCATAAGACGGCTTACGGTGGACTTACCTGCGCCGGACATTCCCGTAAGACCTATTATCTTAATATTTGGCAAATTAACCATGATTTATACTCAAACACCCTTGAATGCGTCGGCACGGAGCAGACGATTATAC
>X287_Common_Brushtail__coassemble_150_pt1 | contig 13917 bp, 12 predicted proteins | sample X287_Common_Brushtail__metabat2_high_PE_016 | metagenome-assembled genome bin X287_Common_Brushtail | reverse complement strand
TTTGCCGACAGCAATTAGCTGTTAGTGGGCAGTGATTAGTGGGCAGCTGCTCATTACTCACTACCCACTTTGTCGCCGATGCCATTGCTATACTCGGAAATTAGAGAAAAGTCAATAGTTTCACACTTGCAAGTCCGAAAGCTCATAAATTATTTTAGTTTTCGCCATCAAGCGTTAGAAACTTCATTTACAAATTGACTTTTTCATCAGTGCGTCAAAAATACTTATTTCAGGCAAATCACTGAATTTGAAATAAGAAACCCTAATTTGCATGCTTCTGCAAAAGTTCAGCAATAGTGCGGCGGGACGATTTTTACATCCTCCCGCCGACTAAGGCATCCTGCGCTTCTGCTTCAGCTCTCGTTTATCTTGCTTCCGCTCTTGAAGATAAGCGCAGCGATAAGACCAAAGAAAATCGCCGCCGATATCCCGACTGCGCCGGACGTAAAGCCGCCCATGAATGCGCCGAGAAGACCGTGCTCTATCACCGCATCCTTAACACCCTTAGACAGAAGATAACCAAAGCCCGTCAGAGGGACGGTTGCGCCGCCGCCCGCAAAATCCACGAGCGGCTCGTACAGACCAAGCCCTCCGAGGATGACCCCCGCAACGACATACGATGTGAGTATTCTTGCGGGGGTAAGCTTTGTGAGGTCGATAAGAAGCTGACCCACAACGCATATCAGACCTCCCACTACAAACGCCCATACATATTCCATAAGCATATCCATTACATCACCTCCCGATTATCCCTGCGAAGCCCTTGAGGTTATCTCTACGGCGTGGGCAATGCCGGGGATTGTGCCGCCCTGCTGAACCATTGTCGGGGACATAAGCGCACCCGTTGCGCAGAACAAAATCCGCTCCAGAGTGCCGTTTTCCACAAGCCTTAGGAAATGCCCGCACATCATCGCCGCACTGCACCCGCAGCCCGAACCGCCGGCATGGACATCCTGCCGCTCTCGGTCGAAAAGAAGAAGCCCGCAGTCCCTGTGCCGCTTTTCGATGGATATTCCATCACGGCGAAGAAGCTCGTAAAGCATCTCGCTGCCTACCTGCCCTAAGTCGCCCGTGATGATAAGGTCGTAATCCTCCGCATGAGAGGCGGTGTGCTTGAAATGGCGGGTAAGCGTGTCGTATGCTGCTCCCGCCATGGCTGCGCCCATGTTGTTAAGGTCGCTTATTCCCATATCCTGTATCTTGCCGATGGTGGCGGATCTTATATACGGGGCTTTGGATTCAGCCGATATGATAACCGCACCCGATGCGGTCGCCGTCCACTGCGCCGTCGGCGGTCTTACGCCGCCGTAATTGAGCGGATAGCGGAACTGCCGCTCGGCGGAGGAAAAGTGCGAGGACGTTACCGCCGCCGCCCGTCGGACATACCCCGCATCCACCAGCGCACCCGCAAGCGCAAGCCCCTCCGCAAACGAGGAGCAGGCGCCGTATATCCCCAAAAAGGGAATATAGAAATCCTTAAGCCCATAGGACGAGCCTGTGCATTGGTTGAGAAGATCTCCCGCCGTTACAAGGTCGATGTCCTGCGGCTTAAGGTGTGCCTTGTCAAGGGCGTGGCTTAGTGCCTTTTTCTGGAACAGCCCCTCCGCCTGCTCCCACGTTTCGGCAGAGCCTTTGTTGTCCTCTATAATCTCGTCAAAAACGTCCCCGTAAGGCCCTTCGCTTTCAACCCTTCCCGCAACAGCCGCATACGTAAGCACCGATGCGCAGCTATAGCGGAAGGTTCTTCCTTCGCAGACTGCCATTCGTTATCCCCCCTGAAGCATGAAATAGATATAATAAATTATTCCGTAAATAACCGAAGCGGAAATGCCGTAAACTATAACAGGGCCGGCTATCGTGAACATCTTTGTGCCAAGTCCAAGCACAAATCCCTCCGACTTGAAGTCAAGGGCGGGAGATACAACGGCGTTCGCAAAGCCCGTTATCGGAACGAGCGTTCCCGCACCGCCCACCTGCGCTATGCGGTCGTAGAGCTTAAGCCCCGTCAGAAGTGCGCTTAGGAAAATAAGCGTCATCGAGGTCAGAGAGCCTGCGGCGGTTTTCCCCATCCCAAGGCTCTCGTACAGATTCAGAAGTCCCTCCCCTATCGTGCATATGCAGCCGCCGATGACAAACGCCATCGGAAGCGTCTTGTACATTGCGGAGGGCGGAGAGTGACGCTTCGCAAGCTCTCCGTATTCTTGATTCGATATATTCAAGGTGAATTGCTCCTTTCTTTGAATTGCCTATAAAATCGCCGCATACAAAATTGTACGGCACTGTCTTATTCTTTGCATATTTTGTCGGATAATACGCGGCTGCGCCGCCCCCAGATCGGATTTATGTGAATTTAATGCTCGTGGCTGTCACACGAATTTCTATGTGTATGGCTGGAATTGCACGAACGATATGCGGCTGCGCTGCCCCCCAAATCGGATTTATGTGAATCTTATGCCTGCGCCTGTCGCACGAATCTCCATGTGGATGGCTGAAATTGCACGAACGATATGCGGCTGCGCCGCCCCCAGATCGGATTTATGCGAATCTTATGCCTGCGCCTGTCGCACGAATCTCCATGTGGATGGCTGAAATCGTGCGAACGATATGCGGCTGCGCCGCCATCAAAAAAACTTAGCTTACCCCCTTGAAATTTATATTGAAATATGCTAAACTGTAGTCAATCGGCTGAGCCGCTGCGGGGCTTTCGGTTTCCCTGTTGTAAACGATTACCGACAGACACGGGAATATGCGGGAATCGGCGGCGTGCGGCTGACGGTGAACACGAATAAATTTTTGACGGAGGCTTTCTATGAAGTATGCAGACGGACTGTGGCTTAACAAGCCCGGCTACGGCGTGAATTACGCCACACAGATTTACGAGGTTACGACCACGGAAAATTCCATTAACGTCCTCGCCACGAACCAATGGATAGGAAACAGAGGAATGACTCTCGGCGGTCCTGTTCTCGAAATCACATTTACCTCCACGCTTGAAAACACGATAAAGGTAAGCGTGGATCATTTCAAGGGCAGAGTGCGTAAAGCCCCCTCCTTCGAGCTTTACGAGGACGCTTCCTTCAAGCCCTCCATAACCGAAACGGACGGCGCATACGAGCTTGCTTCGGGGAAAACAAGGGTTGTCGTTGCAAAGGGCGGCGCTTGGGACATAAAATATTATTACGGCGACAAGCTTCTGACAAAGCAGGGCTGGCGCACAACCTCATACATAACCGAGGAGCAATGGAAAACAAACGAGCGCATGGCTGTCGATGAAATGAAGCCATTTTTTTCGCATGACGAAACCGCAGACGGCGGCGTTATGCGTGACATGATGAATATCGGTGTCGGCGAAAGCATTTACGGCTTCGGCGAGAAGTTCTCTACCTTCGTAAAGAACGGTCAGACCGTTGAGGTCTGGAACAACGACGGAGGCACTTCCTCGGAGCAGACATACAAGTCTATCCCGTTCTATGTTTCCTCTAAGAGCTACGGTCTTCTCGTAAACCACCCCGAAAAGGTAACCTTTGAGGTTGCAAGCGAAACGGTATCCAAGGTTGCGTTCAGCGTTCAGGGCGAGCATCTCGAATATTTCGTTATCGGCGGGGACAAGATTTCGGACGTTCTCACCGTATATACCAACCTCACGGGCAAGCCTGCGCTTACGCCCGCATACACGTTCGGGCTCTGGCTTACGACCTCCTTCACCACCAACTATGACGAGGAAACCGTCACGAGCTTCATCGACGGCATGGCACAGCGTGACATCCCGCTTGAGGTGTTCCATTTTGACTGCTTCTGGATGAAGGAATTTAACTGGTGCGACTTCACATGGGATAAAAGGATGTTCCCCGACCCCAAGGCTATGCTTGAACGCCTTAAGGCTAAGGGGCTGGAAATCTGCGTATGGATTAACTCCTACATCGCACAGCGCTCCACGATGTTTGACGAGGGCGTTAAGGGCGGCTATTTCTTAAAGACTGAGGACGGCTCGGTATGGCAGGGCGATATGTGGCAGCCCGGCATGGCAATCGTCGACTTCACCAACCCTGCCGCAAGAGAGTGGTACAAGGGCAAGCTTCGCACTCTCTGCGAGATGGGCGTCAATGCGTTCAAGACCGACTTCGGCGAGAGAATCCCCACCAAGGGCATTGTCTACTACGACGGAAGCGACCCCTACAAAATGCACAACTATTACACCTACCTCTACAACAAAACCGTGTTCGAGGCGCTTGAGGAATACTACGGCAAGGACAAGGCGTGCCTGTTCGCCCGCTCCGCAACCGTCGGAGGTCAGAAGTTCCCCGTGCATTGGGGCGGCGACTGCTTCTCGAATTACGAATCGATGTGGGAAACGCTCAGGGGCGGTCTGTCGCTGTGCATGAGCGGCTTCGGCTATTTCAGCCATGATATAAGCGGCTTCGAGGCTCAGGGCACTCCCGACCTGTACGAGCGTTGGTGCGCCTTCGGTCTGATGAGCTCCCATTCAAGGCTTCACGGAAACAGCTCCTATCGTGTTCCGTGGAACTTTGACGAGGAGAGCTGCGACGTCCTTCGCCATTGGACAAAGCTCAAGGGCAGGATGATGCCCTACCTCTGGACGCAGGCACACAAGACCCACGAAACGGGCGTGCCCATGATGAGGGCGATGGTTGTGGACTTCACGGACGACCCCGCCTGCCAGCCCCTCGACAGGCAGTATATGCTCGGCGACAGCCTGCTCTGTGCGCCCGTATTCAACGAGGAGGGAATCGCACAATATTACGTTCCCGCCGGAAAATGGACGGATATTCAGACGGGCGAGGTTTTCGAGGGAGGACGCTGGTACACCACAAAGCACGACTACTTCTCCATGCCTCTGCTCGCAAGACCGAACAGCATTATCGCATACGGCGACTTCAAGCGCGGCTTTGAGTACGACTACGCCGAAAATGCTCAGATCGTCATTTACCAGCTTGAGGACGGCGCACAGGCGCAGACCGTTATCTACGACACGCAGAGCAATGTGCTGCTTTCAATTACGGCAAGAAGAAACGGCGGCAAGATAAAGGTAACCGCAGAAGGCCCCGCAAAGAGCTTCACCGTAAAGAGCGCAGAGGGTCTTGAAATAGAGATGTAATCTGCAATAGCTTTCAAAGCCCGTATTCATAGGACAGCCCGAAGGGATTTCCTTCGGGCTTGTTTTTTTCGTCAAACGACAGCTAAAGCGTAATTCGTACAGTAAAATACAGTTATCCGTGCTGTATCCTTGCAAGGGGCGCACAAGGGCGCTTACCCGACAGAAAGGAGCTTTGGATATGGCAAAGAAAATAACGGCGGCGGAGTTTTTCGCCAAGCACAACAGAAGCTTTATACGCTTCGGCGATATGTTCGCAAAAAAGCTTACCGATACGGAGCTTATCTCCGCATTGGCGGAAAAGGATCTGGAAAAGCTGGCAAAGGTGTTCAAGCTGGTTTTTGAAATGCTCGGCGAGAATTGCGGGGAGGACAGCACGGAAAAGCTTGCGGAGCTTATCGGCGCATACAGCGACATCGGGGAGAAGAAAGAGGAGGAAAAGCAATGACGTTTTCGCCAAAGCAGAGGGCTGCACTGGCGCTTCTTAAAACGGGCGGTCTGCGGCGGCTCAATATTTTGCAGGGCAGCGTCCGAAGCGGAAAGACGTATATTTCCATGGTTATGTGGGGGTTCTGGGTGGCAGGCTCTCCGAGCGACGGCGCATACCTCATGGCAGGCAAAACCCTCACCACCCTCAAGCGCAACGTCCTCGAACCGATGTGTGAGCTTTTCGGAAGCGCATTCTCCTATAGCATTACCAAAAAGGAGGGGTGGCTCTTCGGACGGAGGATATACCTTGAGGGGGCGGCGAACATCGGCGCAGAAAGCAAAATCCGAGGCATGACGCTTCACGGGGCGTATTGCGACGAGCTTACCCTCTTCGGGGAGGATTTCTTCGTAATGCTTCTGTCAAGGCTGTCGGACGAGGGCGCAAAGCTCTTCGCCACAACCAACCCCGATTCCCCCAACCACTGGGTCAAGAGGGACTACCTCGACAATGAAAACGTTGACCTACTGTCAATAAAATTCACGCTTGACGACAATGAGTCTTTGCCGAGGGATTATGTGAGGGCGCTGAAGTCGGAGTTCTGCGGCGTGTTCTATGACAGGTTCATCCTCGGAAACTGGGTGGCGGCGCAGGGCAGAGTGTACGAGTGCTTCTCACGGCAGAACGTCATCTCATCGGAGGAGCTGGAGCGGCGGCTGTCCGAAAGGCGGCTTATCACATCGACCATCGGTGTGGATTACGGCGGCAACGAGAGCGCAAGCGCATTCGTACACGTTGGCTTCGACGCAGGCTTCAGGAATATGTATGTTCTTTCGGAATACTACGATAAGCGAAACCGAAGCGCAGAAAGCCTTATATCAAGCTTTGCGGATTATGTCGCAGGCGAGAAGCAACGCTATCCGATGCTGTGGTGCGCCTGCTGCGACAGCGCAGAGCAGCTTCTTATAAAGAGCTTCAGAGGGGCGGTGAATATCGAGGTAAAAAACGCCCTCAAGCGTCCCATAAACACCCGCATAAATATGCTTGGCAGGCTTATAAGCGCAGGGAGATTTTTTGTGAGCGAGGACTGCCCGCACCTTATCGAGGCACTTGAAAGCGCTGTCTGGGATGAGCGTGACATCCACAAGGATGTCCGCCTTGACAACGGAACAACCAACATCGACAGCCTTGACGCCTTGGAATACGCCTTCGGGCGCTACGAACGCCAGCTTTTCAAATTCTAAAGCAGCACTTGACAAATAATTATAGAACACTTATAATATAATTATGGATGACATAAAATTTGAATGGGACGAACATGTGCCATTGTTATCGTCAGTCAGATGAAATAATTCTTATCATTTCAGCGAGAAAAGCTACAAAGAGCGAAACCACAGTATCAAGAATTGAGGTGATTTTATGAGAGAAGAATATGACATTAAAGGTCTAAATCCAAGGAAGAACCCCTATGCAGAAAAGCTTAAGAAACAGGTCACAATCAATCTCGACAACTCCATAGTAGATTACTTCAAGAATATGTCCGAGAAGAACGGAATACCGTATCAGACCCTGATAAATCTGTATTTATTAGATTGCGTAAACAATCAAAAAAGCCTAAATATCTCTTGGGGATAACCCCAAACCCCGCATAAAAACACGAAATGGAGAAGCCGTTTGAGGTTTCTCCATTTCTTTAGGCAAAAAGCCTTTATTATCAAAGCACCGCCTTGCCGTAGGATGCAATATAAAACCCGCTTTAAGCAGGGTGGGTAAAGTCGCCCAACGGTTTCACGCTCCCTATCTTCCGCAGTACGGGAGGTCTGCAATCCGCCGTCGGAGCCGAAATCCCTTTTTCAATGTGTTGGATTATAGTCGCACACATAAGCGAGCCGCCTTCCGTTCGGACGACAGCATATACAAGGCAGTAATCTTCAGCGATAATATTTTCTGCGCCCTGCGCCGAAATATTATCGGTAATTTACGGATATTGCTTTTCCCTTTATGGGCTTAGAGCCATGAGAAAAACCGTCAGATCTCCTCAAGCTCCTTCATTTCCTCTTCGTCAAGCTCCGGAAGCTTAGAAAATCTCTCCAGAAACATTTCCCCGATAGACTGGTACTCGTTGTCGTCATCGACCGTTGCGAGCATTTCCTCTCCATCAATCAGCGTTTCCTTAAGCACCACAAATTCCGCAGCACCCTCATTCTCGTCATATTCGGCGGGAACAAGCGCATAATATGTCGTGCCGTTGTATTCAAGGCGATCGACGAACTCGAATCGGGAGATATTGCCCTCCTCGTCCTCAAGCTCGATAATGCCCTCTTCCTCGTCCACAGTTATATCGTTATTTTCGGTCATATCCAATTTCCTTTCGTCCGGTGCCGCAGCACAGCCGCATTTACAAATCCATTTTACACTATGATTGTGATAATGTCAAGAGGAAATAAGTGAAAAAATGGTGTATTGACAGCTTTTTAAGCGATTATCATGAGTTTTAACAAAACACGCTGAAAAATATTATACAAATTGACGGTGGAAAAATTCAATTTTTCTATTGACTTTGACGAAAAAGTGTGGTATTATATAGACAAGGAAAGAGAAGCAAGACGGACGACAAGGTCGAAAGCGGCGGGTCGGACGTATCTCTTACCAAATAATCCGAAAGGGGTCATACCAATGGAAAGCTGATTCCAAGAAGATGGGGGTTATTCCCGCTTTGCGAAAGGAGTTAGTCCAATGGCAGACTTAGAATGTCGGTCGATTTTAGCTTGAATCAGAAAGGAAGCGAGTCCAATGGAAATAACTGAAGAACAGCATTGCTCATCTGCGGAGTCGCATCCCGCCGAGCGCTAAGGTTTAGTTTACTGACGATGATTTGCACGGGTTTCTGTCTTGCCCGAAGGTGCAAAATTCCGTTAATATGACGGCATATAGCCGATAATAACCTATGGTGTATGGCTCGCCCGCAGATGATGATTTTCTTACCGCTTATGCGTTTACATAGATTTACCCGTGTTTTCTAAGAAATCAGGTGATTGCGATGTATGCGGCAGTTAGTCGGAACGGAACTTATCATAGAAGGGATTGAGACCCATGTCCGCTTGAATTTTTGACACAGCTGTTGAAAATAAATCAAGGTGGTAAAAACCAATGCAGTAAAGCATGATAACAATTGAATAATTCGCCCCCTGCGTGATTGGCGCAGGGGGCTTTGTGTATGCGAAAATCATCGTTCAAGGAATGCGGCTTAAGATGGGCAGCTATGCCGAGTGCCGCCGCAAAGCCTGCCCCATAATCGGGAGGGCACAGAAAAAATCGGGGGCTGCTCCCGAAATGCAAGCCCCCGAAAATCCTTTAGGCAACCAAGCGCAAGGTATTGCCCTGCTCCCTGCTACTTCACATAATACTTCCCGTTCTCACGCAGCGTATAAACACCGCCCTCGACAATTTCGGGGATTTCAACGCTTCTCAGAATATTCCCGTCCCCGTCCGAGAGAATAAGCGTTTCTCCCTCCTTTAGCGAAAAGCTCGCCTGAACCTGCATGAGGGAATCGCTGCTCTTATTGTTCTTCATAACGATAAGAAGCTCCTCGCCCGCCTCGATGGTATAATCGGGGAGCGCAAAGCGCATGAGGTTTTCCGAATCGTCCGTTATGTACAGCCCGTTCGTGCTTACCGCCTGAGCGTTGGGGTTGCGGAGCTTTATCCAGCCCGCATTCTTATCGGTGCATATTGCGCTTATCTGGAGCGGCGTATCGTAAAGCTCCACGGCGGTCACATAGAGCTTTGCGGATACTCTTCCGTCCTGAGCCATGTCGTAGGTTACGGGGACATCGGGGGTGAAATACTCCACGCCGTTTATCTCCCACCTCTCGAAGGCGTAGCCCCCGTAGACCTCTGCGCTTATATCCACGCCGTATGCGGTATAGTAGCTCCCGCTTACAATGCCGCCGTAGGTCGTCTGGGAATTAAGCCGTGCCTGCGCTCCCTTTGCGCCTGTCACGGAAACGTCGTAGGTTTCGTTGTCTATCCCGAATATCTTTGCATTGTAGCGCATAAGCACATCCGCCCGCTTCTGGGCAAATTCGATTATCTGCTCACGGCTGTCCGCAAAGGTGTATTCGTTCGCCCATGTGCTGGTAATGCCCTTGTTAAGCGCATAGAACTGCTCCCCATCGCTTTTCTCCGTAAGCATATTGAGCGTTTCGATAATATTCTCGGTAGAAAAGCCCGACGCCATAAGGTCGCTTAGCGTGTTCGCAAGAAGCTGACGCATATCCTCCCGCTCAAGCAGGGCGATAAGCGCAGCACTCTCTCCGCTCATATGCGAGCCGTCAAGAAGGTCGGACAGCGTATTCAGGCGATAGCCCTCCCCGTACAGCCCCCACGCATACTCCGCATCGAAAAACAGGTATCGCCATCGTCCATCCATGTACTCCGAGGTTATTTCCTCGCCCTCCTCCGCATAATAGCGGAACGCCTTATAATTGTTGCCGGGCCAATCCTTGTTGGAGATGAATATCTGCATGGCGTAATATTGCATGAAGTTCTCTATGTCAACCAGCTCGCAAAGCTCCGCAAAGGTCTTGTCGTTCGTCAGATCCTTATCGAAATATTCCACGACCCTCGCATAATCCTCAAGCGCACGCTCGCTGCCCTCATCGGGGATTTCCGTGTTGGAAACAATTTCATACTGCTCCTTGTTACCGCCGAACTGAGTGGCGAGGTAATCCTCGTTGTAGTTCTCGTGAAGCCATGCGAAGCCGTAATATTCCCCGTTAAGGAATACCGCCGCAGGAACGGTGTGCTGGGTTGCGGGATAGCCGCTGTCACGGGCAAGCTGCTGAGAAAGCTCGTCACGCACTCCCGCAAACTCACGGTCGTTTGCGCCGTTCCTTAGCACAAGCCTGTCGTACTCGCTTATCGGCGTTCCGTTGCAGTCGGTAGCATCGGGGAAGAAGGCGTACTTGAACTTGCCGTTTTCGGAGTCGTATTCCTTGCGTGCGATAAGTCGAAGCGACTTCTGGTCAACCACACGGGAGTACCCGCCCGAAAGTCTTACCCCCGCCGCTTGGGAGATGACGTTGTTGCCGACGCTGTCGTACACCTCGACATAGATGTCACGCTCGCCCTCTCTCCCCGACATATAGTAGTTTCCCGGGGCGTTATATGGAATCTCCTCCCCCTGATGCTCCGCAGCATAGTCGTCATATATTTTCCCGGGAACGGCAATGCCATACTCGTAATCGTAGAGATTATACGGGTCGGTAGAAAGCACAAAAACAAGCGTTTCATCATCAAAGCGTTCGTACACGTCCTGCCCCGTAACATAGCTTCTCGTAAATATCTCGGAGGCTTCGCCGTTCTTGACGGATATTGCCTTTATCGTGGTCGCCTTGGTTTCCGTTCCTGCGTTGATGTCGATAGGCTCGGAATAGAGCGATGCGCCCGAAGCCGTGGGGTCGCTTCCGTCAAGGGTGAAGTAAATCTCTGCGCCCTCCTCGGAGAAAAGCTCTACGGAGATGTTCTCGTCATAAAACGTGGACGCAAGCGAGAACGTTACGGCGGCTGCCTCCTTTTCATCGGGGACAGGGTCGGTCTGCTCCGATGAGGATGCCGTCACGGGGACAAGCTCCGCACCGCCGTCCTCCGTTTCACAGACGGTGACGGTAATAGGCACGGAGGGGTTGAAATAATACGCCGTTCCTACCACAAGCCCCAAAGCGATAAGCACGCCAAGAATAATAAATCGTTTCATCTTAATTCACCATAATTCGCTTGCAGCCAACCCGTCACTTTTCCTCGTCCAGCAAAGCCTGCCGCCGCATTTTCTCGAAAAGCTCAGGCATTTCCTTCTTGAAGTTAAGCGGTCGAAAGCTCTGAGAATCCACAAAGCCGTGAGAGCTTGTTCCCTCGGCAAGCACGGCGTTTTCTCCCCTTCTCGTAACGGTATAGGAGAACTCTATTCTTGCGGGGGTAAGCCGTGTTATCCTTGCGGTTACGGCAAGGCGGTCGTCATATTTTGCGGGCAGGCGATAGCGGCAGGTTATCCCCGTTACGGGGAGCATTACCCCCGCCCGCTCCATATCCGCATAGCTCATCCCCGCCGCCTTGATATAGTCCGTTCGGGCTATCTCGAACCATATCGGATACACCGAATGATGCACCACGCCCATACAGTCCGTTTCCGCATAGCGGACGGTTATTTCCGTTACATTAGGCATTATAATCTCTCCCTTGACGACTGAACAAGCCTTGCGGCGAAGGCAAGGACGCTGTCGGGGACAAGCTTGCTTGCGAGAACCGCAGCCTTCTGAGCGCCGCTTGAGCATATCATAAGCTCCCCGCCGAACATCCCTCTCACCGCTCTCTCCGCAAACTGCTCGCTCGAAACGGGCGGCATGGAAAACTTCACACGGGCGGTGCGGTCGAACTCGGTCGCAACAGGCCCGGGGCAGAGCATAGAAACGTGAACGTTGCTGTGCTCCGCACGAAGCTCCTCGGCGACAGCCTGCGTCATGCGAACGATATACGCCTTGGATGCGTAATATGACGAAAACATCGGTCCCGGCATAAATCCCGCCGCACTTGCGCTGTTGAGGATATAGCCGCAGTCACGCCGCCTGAAATCCCGCAAAAAAAGCTTGAACAGAATATGGAACGCACGTATATTAACGTCAATAAGCTCCATTTCACGGTCGAGATCGGTTTCGGCGAACTCCCCGAACACGCCGAAGCCAGCGTTGTTGACGAGGATGTCAATGTCGTATTTTTTTACGCAGCGGTAAAGTGCCATGCACTGCCGCTCGTCGGTAAGGTCGGCGGAAATGCACATCGCCTTTACGCCGTATTTTTCCGTAAGCTCCTTCTTAAGCTGCGCAAGCCTGTCCCTGCGTCTTGCCGTAAGAATAACGTTTATCCCGTGCTTTGCAAGGGAACGGGCAATGTCCCTGCCTATTCCTGAGCTTGCACCCGTTACAAGTGCCGTCATCTTTCCTTATTTCTCCTTTGCTTTGTTCTGCTTGTCCTGCGGCACGCACTTTACTACGCTGCCGTCAGGCATTTTGTAATAGATATTATCCAGTCTTTGCTCAAGACTTCCCCGTATGTTCGTCCTGTATTCGTCACGGAGCGTCTTCTGCTCCGCCCGCTCCTCATCGGTAAGCCCGACAGAACGCTGCTTTCGGGAAAGCTCGTTTATTCTCGCTATCTGCTTTTCGGTCATATTAGCTCCTGTCTGAACGGCGCAAGCGGCAGTCCCTGACGTCCGTAGATATGCACCGGCGCATAATTCGTCCAAAGATATCTTACCCCTCTCGGTCGGGAAATATTATCGGCGGAAACAATAATTTTGTCGCCGACAATCTCCGCCCTTGCGGGGAAATACACTCCGTCCTCGCCGCAAAGCTCGAACCCGTCCGCATACGCTCCCTTGGGAGCAGGGTCGCCCTGAACGCTGTCCCTGATTTCAAAGCCGCCGTTTGCGTGCTTGAAGGAAAGCTCTGCGCTGTCCTCGCACCATTTTACGGACTTTATCACGGGCGCACTCGCCCCGTCACAACCGCCGTAGAACTTCTCCAACGCCTGAAGCGCAAACCTGTGTCCGACGGGGAGCTTGTTCTTGGGGTGGATTTCGTTGAACTCGCCGCAATCGATAAGCACGGCTATGCCCATGTTCTTTACGGTGTCATAGGCACGCATCTGCGCCTCTCTTATTAAGCACCAATTCTTTCTGTCCTCGTCTGCGCTGTACCTGTGCATGGGAAGCTGCGCACAGATAAACGGGAGCGTATCGTCATGCCAGTCCTCGCGCCAGTTGCGGATAAGCTGCGTAAAAAGCGTATAGTACATTTCCGGACGGTGGTCGTCGCTCTCCCCCTGATAGTAAATGAAGCCCGCAAGGGTGTAGGGGCAGACCCGCTCTATCATGCTTGCGTGAAGCACGCCGGGACTCATCGGGTTGGCAGGGGAGGGCGGCCCGGGGTACTTGTTCTCTCCGCAGTATTCAAGGCATCCGTCCCATGACGGGTTGGGGACAGTGGAGTAATATTCTGCGCTTTTCCTCTCCCATGCGGCATGGTATTCCTGATATTGGCGATAGTCGCTTACGGAACGCTCCGCCGTGGTTTCCGCAAGGGCTGCGTCATACTCGTCGAAATACACCGAGGTTTCCCCGCAGGCATACTCCCGCTTCATCCACGCCGAGGCTGACGTTCCGCCCCAGTTGCAGCCGATAATCCCGACGGTAACGCCGAGCCGCTCCGAAAGCTCCCTTGCGAAAAAATAGCCGACTGCGCTCCACGTTTCCATGCTCTGCTTGTTGTCGCAGGTTTCCCAGCGGGTATTATTCTCGAAAAAGAAAAAATCCTCGTCACAG
>X287_Common_Brushtail__coassemble_148_pt1 | contig 13986 bp, 12 predicted proteins | sample X287_Common_Brushtail__metabat2_high_PE_016 | metagenome-assembled genome bin X287_Common_Brushtail | reverse complement strand
CTGATACTCAATGCTGAGCTTGCCCTCGTCAAACGTGATGTCCGCGCCCTCCTTGGGAAGGAACTCCATTATCGTCTGAACCGTTGCGCCTGCTCTGGCGTTGTTTATCGCTATCTCGGCGGGGGACATTCCCCTTGCGAGAGCGTTGCCCTCGGACGCAACCTTTGCCGTGCCCTGAAAGGCTATCGAAAATCCCTCCGACGCCTTCTGTGCCAGCATATCCGCATCGGTCATGTGCCCGTAGCCGAGGCTCTTCCTTGCCTCGTAGGTGTCGATGTTAAGCTTCAAAGGCTCCGCCTGCATGACAAACTCGCCGTTTTTGGTGGTGATGTTTACCTTTGGCTGCCTGTCCTCGGAGTATTCAAGCTTCGCATTCGTAACCTTGATTTCGATTTGAATAGGTATTGTAGTTATCTGAAGCAGATTAGAATCCATAGCCATACACCTCCTGTGATATTCTTTATTATTTTTCAAGACAACGCCGCACCCTATGCGGTTCTGCCTTAGCTTATGTAGTTAAAAATGCTGTTCGGAACAATCGAGCTTGACATCTGTAACGCTGCGTTATAGAGCGCCTCGTAGGTCTTCCATATCGTGATTTCCTCCTCAAGGTCGGTAGCCTCAAGGGACTCCTGACGCTCGGAGAGGTTAAGCTCGCGGGTATCAAGGCGGTTTAAGCTGAACTCGATGAACTCCTCGTTGCAGCCCATCTCCGCAATCTCCACAAGGACGTTCTCTGAGGCGGATACTATCCTGTCAATGCAGGCGTTTGCGTATTCGATGTCGCCGTTCTGGAGTGCCTTTGCCGCATCAAGCGTAAGCTGGATATAGTTGTTGGAATAGGTGGTCTGACGGGAGAGCGAGAGGGATTCTATGGTGCTTCCGTCCTCTGACGCAAGTGCGGAGGAGGCGAGCTTAACCGTGCTTCCCTCCTGGCGGATAACGCCGTCGTCGCAAAGCGTCGGGGAATAATCCGTCCCGTCAAAAGCTTCGTCTATTGCGCTCTGGAGAAGAGCCTTGTCCTCGTCCTCGTTTCCCGTAGCGGTAAACTGAACCGTCTTGGAAACATCGTCCACCGTAACCACGAGAGCATATGTTGTTCCCGATGTAAGCGAGGAGCAGTCCACCTGATAATTGCTGGAATAGCCGCTTACGTTTTCAAACGTAACCGTGCCGGTTCTCGTGGATGCGTTGGTATTGTTCATAATCTGAACCGTGCCGTCATCCACCGAGATAATGCCGAACTCGTCTATTGTGGGGGAAACGTCGCTGTTCTTATATGCCTCGTCAAGAGCCGCCTGTATATTTGCGACGGTTTCATCCTGCGATGCGCCGCCCTTGAAGTCAACGACCTGCTTCTCGTTGCCCGCATATACGATAAGCGAATAGCTCTTGTTCTCGGTAATCTGCGTGAGGTCTATATCCGCCGTGCCGTTCTCCGTGCCGCAGCCCGAAACGTCTGCGCCGTTGAAGGAGATTTTAAGTCCCGACTGGGGGTTCACCTGACGGGTTTCCTCGTCTATCTGAAGCCCAAGACCGATGTCTATGTAAATATCGTCGGAATACGGGAAATAGGTGTAATCGTCATATGCGTTTACGGGAACGCCCTGATAAAGCACCGTGCCGCTGTCCGAATCTATCGTAAACGGCATTGAGCTGTTGCTTTCGCCGCCGAAAATAACGCGTCCCGCCGAATCGGTGTTGAGTATCGACACAAGCTCCTCCGCCATGGTCTGGAGCTGCTGAGCATAGATGTTAAGGCTCGTGGAATCGTTAGTGCTATTTACTGCCGCAATAAGCGTTTCACGGATGGTCGTAAGCTGCTCGGATACCTGAAGCAGGGACGTTTCCGCCTCGGTGTACAGGCTGTTTGCGGTTTCGAGGTTCTCCTGATACTGTGCGGTGTCGTAAAGCGACTTTCTTACCTTAAGCGCCTTAGACGCCGAAAGCGGATTCTCGCTTGCACGGCTGAACGAACGACCCGAAAGGATTTTGTTCTGCGAAGCGGTCTGAGCGGTCTGAAGTCGGTTCAGGTTGCGGTTATAGCCGCGAAGAATTGTTGAATTGGTTACTCTCATCTCGGTTGACCTCCCTTACGTATTAAAGTCCGACTCTGCCCGTGTTGTTGATTAAGCGATCAAGAATGTCGTCGAGAGTCGTCACCATTCTTGAGGATGCGCTGTACCACTTCTGGTAGTTGAGCATATTGATGCCCTCCTCATCGAGCTGTACCCCCGAAACGGAGTCCCTCGAATCCAGAAGCGTATCCACCGTAGTCACCGCCGCATCGTAACGGCTGGTTTCGTATTGTATATCCTCGGCGAGCCTGTTGGAAACAAAGGAAATGTAATCGTAGAAGCTCCCTTGGAAATCGTTGCAGTTTCCGAACTTTATGTCGTCGTTGTCAAGCTGGCTTATAAGGTAAAGGACGTTTGTGTTCTGGAGCGTAACCGTTCCGTTTGTTTCATCCGTTACCTCATCATAGCCGTATTCGTACAGCGCCGTTTCCTCGTTAAACGTGCGAACCTTTCCTATCATGGTGGGGTCGTCCGACCACGCCTCCGATACCTGAATGTTCGCCGCCGTGATAAGATTAGAGCCGTCGCTCGTGGTGAACATCGCACGGCTTGAATCCTCGTCTGCGCCGTTTGCGCTGTTGAAAACGCTTGCAAGGGTTCTTGCGAACTCGTTGATTGCGCTCTTGTAATATGCGATGCCGCAATAGCTGTTCTGGTTTCCGGTGGCGTAAACGCCGTTGCCGTTGATGGTGTTGATGTAGCTTCTGAGCGTACCGGTGGAGGGGTTAAGCTCCTCGCTGCTCTCGAACTTGAGCGTAGCGATGCCGCTCGACTCATAATCCAGCATGATAATGCGGTTGGTCTTGAAATTGACGCCGTCCACAAGAAGGTTATCCGTCTGTCCTGCCATGGCGATGGAATACGTTCCGTTGCTGTTTTCGGTAACGTCAATATCTGCGTAGGTCGCAAGCTCGTCTATGTACATATTAAGCTCATCGTAAAGCTCGTTCGGACCGTAGCCCTCGTTATAGTTGATGAGCTCCTTTGCGATTTTCTGGTTAAGGTTGTTTATCGTTTCAACGAGGTTGTTTATATAGTCAACTGTGTCCTCAAGCTCGCTTACGTAGGTTTCCTCTACCTCGCTTAGCTGTGTGGAATAATCGTACAGAAGCCGGCAGAGGTTCGTCGCATTGTTTACAACGATGGTAGCGACATCCGTGCTGTCAGGGGTTTCGACGGAGTAGTCCTGAAGTGCGTTGAAGAACTGCTGAGTATAATATTGAAGTCCGTCCGACTCGAAGTCGTCGATGACATCCTCTATATCGGAGAGGATGTTTACGGTCGTTTCGGTTTCCGCCTCGATGCCGACATTCTCGCGATACCGCTTGTCTATGTATACATCCCGTATCTGGCTTACGCCGTAGGAATTTACACCCTGTCCCGTAAGGGAGAGGTTGTTCGTAGAGCTGCACCAGCGAAGGCTCTGGTTGCCCGAAACGTACATCGAATACAGATCCACACGCTGTCTTGTATAGCCGACCGTATTGATGTTTGAAATGTTGTTGCCTGTTATGTCAAGGCTTTTCTGTGCCATCTGGAGCGTTCTTTTCTGAACCTCCATGCCAACAAAAGTAGGGCGCATATTATTTTCCTCCTAAACCTGTCGGATTACCTGCGCAGCGGATTGTCCCCCGACAACCTTCGCCGCATTCTTGTCATAGGTTTCGGGCTTGTCAAAGATACCCGCCCGTTTTACAAATTCCTTTTGATTATCGAGCTTGCGCTTGACAATCTCATTGGTTTCGGCGTTAAGCCGTGTGATGCTGTCCACAAGCTCCGTGAGCTGCTCCGAAAGCATGGTCATCTTCGGACGATAGTCCTCCGGCGACATTTCGATTATCTCCGAGAGCTTTTTGTCCTCAAGCCCCATCCCCTTGAAAAGGGCAAGGCGCTTATCCTCTATCGAGCGGCTTTTCATGATGTACGCCTGCTCGTCGTTGAGAGAATTTGTGAGCCATGTAAGGTCGTCGGCTAAAACCTTGGTGTGCTTTTTCATCAAAAACATAACCAGCTCACGGTAAAAATCAACGTTTATTTCGAGGCACTTTATAACCGCCTCAGCCGATTCATTGCTTATTGCCATGTCGTTTTACCCCATCAATATATAAGCCGCAAGCTCCTCGGAGGGAACGCCCTCGTCGGCAGTCTTCTGCGCCTCGACAAGCTCCTGCGGAGATGCGGAGGCGTTTACCTCCTGCGCAATGCCGGCCCTTGCGGCGGCAATGGCGGCGTCGAAGCCGAACTCCACCCTGTCGGTATTGCCGTTGCTCTTGGATGAAACGGAGGCACTCGTCTTTTTCGGCGCATTGTTTTTCTGCGTGCGATAAGCGGAATAAGCGCCGTTGATTCCTTTAATCTCCATAAAATCAGTCCTCCTCATTTATTGTGGGTATAGCTATCCCCACATCATGACTTAAATATAATATCGGCAGCGACAAAAAATTTCTTTAGCGATTTCCCGAAAAAATTACGAATTTCCGAAAAATCTCCCCTCTTTCTCTTGACAACGGAGAAAAAACGTGGTAGAATGAATGCAGATGATACTGTGCGGATGGCTCGTGCGGTGTCTGACGAAAATATTTTGAAATGCGATGATAGGAAATAAGTCTGCAAGGCGGTTTCCAGAGAGCTGTCGTTTGGTGCAAGACAGCAGCGGCGTGCAGATATAGCTCCTCCTTGAGCAGAGCGTCCGAATCCCTTTGCGGGTTGTAGGTTGCTACGGGTTCTCCCGTTAAAGAGAAGCGCATTGTCTGATGCGGCTGAGTGGGCAAGCTTTTTGCCAATAAGAGTGGTACCGTGGAGTTTTTACGACTTCATCTCTTCCTTTTGTAACCAAAAGAAGAGGTGGAGTTTTTTTATTCCCTCCGCAAGGCATATTTACGCAAATTTACACGCAAAGCATTATTTGAGAAAGGATTATCCCAATGACAAACGCAAGCAAATACACCAGAGGCTACTTCATGCCGCCGTTCCCCTGCTTCGACTGGGCGGCAAAGGAATATATCGACACGCCGCCCGTATGGTGCAGCGTGGATCTTCGTGACGGAAATCAGGCTCTTATCATCCCGATGAGCCTTGAGGAAAAGCTGGAGTTTTTCGAGCATCTCGTAAGGGTTGGCTTCAAGGAGATAGAAATCGGATTCCCCGCCGCAAGCGAAACGGAATACGAATTCTGCCGCACGCTTATCGAGCGCAACCTCATCCCCGACGACGTAACGGTTCAGGTTCTGACGCAGAGCCGAGAGCATATCATCAAAAAGACCTTCGAGGCGCTCAAGGGCTGCAAAAACGCCATCGTCCATCTCTATAACTCCACCTCCGTAGCGCAGCGGGAGCAGGTGTTCCGCAAAAGCAAGGAGGAAATCATCGACATCGCCGTGACGGGCGCAAGGCTGCTTAACGAATACAAGGCCAAAACCGAGGGCAGCTTCCGCTTTGAATACTCCCCCGAAAGCTTTACGGGCACAGAGCCGGAGTTTGCGGCGGAGATATGCAACGCCGTCATCGACATCTGGCAGCCCACACCCGACAACAAGGTCATCATCAACCTCCCCGTAACCGTGGCGGAATCCATGTCGCACGTCTATGCGCAGCAGGTCGAATATATGTGCAAAACGCTCCACTGCCGAGAGAACCTCGTCATATCTCTCCACCCGCACAACGACAGGGGCTGCGCCGTGGCGGATACCGAGCTTGGCCTGCTTGCGGGCGCAGACAGGGTTGAGGGAACACTCTTCGGCAACGGCGAGCGCACCGGCAACGTTGACATAATAACCTTGGCGCTCAATATGTACTCCCACGGTGTTGAGCCTAACCTCGATTTTTCGGATCTCCCCAAGCTTACGGAAATCTACGAGCGTCTTACAAGAATGCACGTCTACGAGCGTATGCCGTACAGCGGTCAGCTTGTCTTTGCGGCATTTAGCGGCTCTCATCAGGACGCTATCGCAAAGGGCATGAAATGGCGTGAGGAAAAGGATACGGAGCATTGGAACGTGCCCTATATCCCCATCGATCCGCACGATGTCGGGCGGGAATACGAGGGCGACGTTATCCGCATAAACTCCCAATCGGGAAAGGGCGGCATCGGCTTCCTTATGGAGCAGAACTTCGGCATCTCCATGCCGCCAAAAATGCGGGAGCATTTCGGCTACATAGTAAAGGATGTTTCCGACAAGGCGCATAAGGAGCTTATGCCGTCCGAAATCTACGATATATTCCGCCGCACCTACCTTGCCCCCGCAAACGGCGCTCTTAAGCTCTCCGAGGCGCATTATACGCAGGAGGCGGGCGGTATTGCCGCAGAGGTAACCGTTGAAATCCGAGGCGAACGCAGGGTGCTTTCCGGCAAGGGCAACGGCAGACTCGATGCCGTGGCGAACGCCGTTAAGGCGGGGCTTGGGATAGATTTCCACATCGAAACCTTCACCGAAAACGCCCTTGAGCAGACCTCGAAATCCAAGGCGGCGTCCTATATCGGCATTGCCGCTCACGATGTGATAAGCTGGGGAGCAGGCATTGACACGGATATAATCATGGCTTCCGTCTATGCGCTTATCGCCGCCGTCAATAATTCGGGACTCCTCTGAAATCGGGGGGGAGCAGCGAGCCGCCCCGAAAAGCAAAGGATTAACCCCTTTTGGCGTAACAATATTAAAATGCAATAAAGCGCAGCTCTGACAAGCTGCGCTTTATACATCTCAATCGGCTGTAATTGCCTGCTCCCAGTCGTCGGGGAAGCCGAGGTCGCAAAGGCGTATGACCTCAATGTTCTTTTTGATAAGCCTTGCAAGGGGCTTTACGACTTGATTGTTCCACTTTTCGCCGTCGTGGTAGAGCTGCTTCATGACGATGATATAGCCGAACACGTCCGCCCGAAGCTCACGCTCCATGCCCTTAGGGGTTCTCGGCTCTACGGGGAATTTGTTCCCGTAAAGGCGGTTGTAGTGGGCGCAGTAGTTTCTCAGCTCGTTCAGGCAGAAAATCCAGTTATCCATATCGGTGCTCCCGCAGCCGTAGTATTCGTCCGCAAGCGCCTTTTTGTCGGCGGAGTGCATATCCTTGTAGAAGAAGGCGAGCGTCCCGAAGCTGAAAAGCTCCATAACCACCCACAGTGGAAAGCAGCCGCCGTATTTTGAGTTGTAGTGGCGGACGAACTCCATCTCGTCGTTCATCTCGATAAGGTGCTTTATCCGTGACATAAAGCTGCTGTGGTTGTGGCGGTGGTCAAAGGTTGAGGCGTTGAGGTAGCCGAGCGCACCGTACTTTAGCGCATGGTAGTTCGATATGGTCGCCCTAAGCGAAATCTCGATTTCCTCCAAGGCCGCAAGAAGTATGCTTCTGAGCCGCCTGTCCATCTCGTAGACCGCCATTATTTTCTCGAAGGTCGTCCCCTCCTCGTATCGCTTGCGGCTTACGCAGAACGGCTCGAAATAGTTGGAAAGGCGGAAATAGTTTATCCGTGTCAGGGTCGCCTTCGCTTTTTCCTCGTCCCCGATAACGCAGCCCCGCTCCTTAAGCTTTGCGAGCTGCTCATTTATGGTTGCCGGTATTTTCTGCTGCAATTTATCCCTCCGTCAGTCCGTCCAGAATAGCTCCCGCTCGTGCTTGCTTTCTCTTGTCATAAGGGCGGAGATGCTCTTTTTCGGATCGCTGCCCTTGTAGCAGATGTTTACAATCTGCTCGATAATCGGGGTTTCGATGCTCTTTTCCTGTGCGAGTCTGTAGGCAATCCTGCTGTTGGTGTAGCCCTCGACGGTGCCCGTTTGCGCCACCGCCTCCTCCGCAGGAATGCCCTGCCCGATAAGATAGCCCGCACGGAAGTTCCTCGAATGCTGTGAGGTGCAGGTAACGATAAGATCTCCTATCCCCGCCATGCCCGTGAACGTTTTCCAGCTTGCTCCGAGGGCAACGCCAAGGCGGGTGATTTCCGTCATGCCCCTTGTCATAAGTGCCGCCACGGTATTGTCGCCAAGCCCCATTCCCCGTGCAATGCCGCAGCCGAGGGCGATCGGATTTTTAAGCACGCCGCCAAGCTCGCACCCCGCCGTATCGTCGTTGACATATATGCGGTAGCATTCGCAGGACAGCGTCCGCTGGATATATTCGGCAGTGCCCTCATCATATCCGGCGCAGACCTCCGTGGTCGGCACGAAGCGTGCTATCTCCTCCGCATGGCAGGGACCGGTAAGCACGGCGGCGGGGTTATCGGGAAGCTCCTGCCTTATCACGAGGGAAAGGCGAAGCCCCGTCGCCTCCTCCAAGCCCTTGCTTGCGTTGACAACAATGGTGCTTTTGTCGATATACGGCTTTACCGCATTTATCGCCTCGCGAAAGAAGGGCGAGGGTATGCAGACGATGACAATATCCGCTCCCGAAACGCAGCGTGGGTCGGTCGTCACCCCAAGGCTGTCGGGGAGCTTTACCCCCTTGAGAAGCCGTTTATGCTCACGCTCGGTGCGCAGCTGCTGCGCCTCCTGTTCAAACTTTGTCCATGTCACAACCTCGTGACCGTAGGTGCTGTAAAGCACGCCGAGGGCTGTGCCGTAGCCGCAGCCGAGAATGGCTATTTTCGCCATAAAAACACTCCTTTCCCTTTGACAACAGACACAATGCTTCCCTAGTTCGATTTTTCTCCGAGCTTCTTTTCCGTATGGGAAACAAGCCGCTTTATATTGCTTCTGTGCATGAAAATAATAAGTCCGCCCGTGAACGCCGCTATGAATGTGTTGATTATTGCGGCGGGGCAGCCGTCCGCAAAATAGCTCAGCACAAACGTGCATATGCAGTAAAGCGCAGACGAAACGCAGCTTCCGAGCGACACATATCGTGTTATCGCAACGATAACGACAAATACCGCCAGAAGCACCAGACCCGTCCGCCAATCCAGCATGAATATGGCGGTAATTGCGGCGGGGACTCCCTTGCCGCCCCTAAAGCCGTAGTACACGGGGAAGATATGCCCTACCACCGCCATAAATCCCGCCATGTATTCCACCCACTTCATATCCGCTGTGGGGTCGGCGGTGTCTATACCGGAAATAAGCCGAAACGCCAGCCGCACCGCAAGCACCGCAAGCACGGACTTCGCCACATCCCCCAGAAGGACAATGCCCGCCACCGCCTTGCCCTGTGTGCGAAGGGTGTTCGTAAGCCCTGCGTTGCCGCTTCCCATGCTTCTTATATCCCGCTTTGTGCGAAGGCGGGTGACTATTATCGAGGTGTTAATGCCGCCGAGAAGATACGGCACGGCAAGCATTATAATATAACAAATCCACATCATTGGTCTGTGCCGTCCTTTCCGCACGATGTCCTGTCCGTGTCACTCACGGGCTTGCCGTCAAGGTATATTTTTATCTGCGGGTTCTTTTCACGCAGTGCCGCTAGGATTATCGCACTGTTTTCGTTCGGCTCTATCGGCATGAGTGTCGTTTTCCCATCGCACAGGGTAAGGAAGATTATCTCCGAGCGTGAACGCTTCGGCTCGGCGGAGCGTATCTCGTCATAGCGCAGAAGCCTTATGCGGCGGTAGGAATAGAAGAGGAGATAATCCTCCCCGTAAAACCGCCGCTGTCCGAGCCTTAACGCCCCGTCATACCCGCCGATGATTTTCTCGCGGTCGCTTTCGGGCAGCCTTTCGAGCCGTACGGCGAAATCTCTTCTGCCTGCCGCAAAAACATCCAGAAGAAGCCACGCCATCACCCCGCCCAGAAACACCGATACGATTATCCCTGCGACAACGGTATTTTCCTTAGTATATATCCCCGTCAGGAAGAACGCCAGAATACATATTGCTATTACCACGGCATAGCGTATCACAACGCCCCTGTGCGCCCTGTAGAAATCATGAAGAATATGCTTCATCACTCGCCCCTCTCACGTATGGTAAGCTTTATGGGCGTTCGGTCAAGTCCGAAGGTGTCCCGTATCTGGTTTTCGATGTATCTCTGGTAGGAGTAGTGGAAAAGCTCCTTGCTGTTGCAGAAGATTACGAAATTCGGCGGGTTCGTTCCTGCCTGTGTCATGTAGTAAAGCTTGAGCCGCTTTCCCTTGTCGGAGGGCGGCTGAACACGGGAGGTAGCGCAGCTCAGCATATCGTTGAGAACGCCGGTAGAAATTCTCATCCCGTGCTGGGCGTGAACAAGCTTTATAAGCTCGAAAAGCTTGTCTATGCGCTGTCCCGTCTTTGCGGAGATGAACACGAACGGCGCATAGCTCATAAACGAGAAGTCCACCTCAAGCTTTTTCGTGAACTCCTGCATGGTGCGGTCGGTCTTGCCCTCTACCGCATCCCACTTGTTTACGGCGATAACGCACGCCTTGCCCTTGTCGTGGGCATAGCCCGCAACCTTGCTGTCCTGCACGGTAAATCCTACGGCAGCGTCTATCACGATGACGCAGACATCCGCCCTGTCCACCGCCATAAGCGCGCGAAGGACGCTGAAATGCTCGATGTTTTCGGTGACCTTCGCCTTACGGCGCATACCTGCCGTGTCGATAAAGATATACCTGTCCTCGCCTCGTACAACCTCGCTGTCGATGGCGTCACGGGTTGTCCCCGCAATATCCGATACGATGGAGCGCTCCTCGCCTGCGATAAGGTTTATCAAGGAGGATTTGCCGACGTTGGGCTTTCCGATGACGGCAACCTTGATTGCATCCTCGTCATAGGGGTCAGGCTCGCTTTCGGGAAGGCTTGCGAAAACGGCTTCAAGCAGATCCCCCGTGCCGTGACCGTGGACAGAGGACACGGCGATAGGGTCGCCAAGCCCCAGATTATAGAACTCGTAGATTTCGGGCGGCGGCTCGCCTATGCCGTCAACCTTGTTTACCGCAAGCACGACGGGCTTTCCGCTCTTGATGAGCATTGCGGCAACATCCATGTCGTTGGCGGTAACGCCTGTGGTAATGTCGGTAACAAAGATTATAGCGTCCGCCCGCTCTATGGCAAGCACAGCCTGCTCCCGCATCTGTGCTAAAATAACATCATCCGTCTTTGGCTCGATACCGCCCGTGTCGATAAGCATAAACTCACGATTCAGCCACTCGCAGCGGCTATAAATTCTGTCACGGGTAACGCCGGGCTTGTCGTCCACGATAGACAGCCGCTTACCGACGAGCTTATTAAATAATGTAGACTTTCCAACATTCGGTCTGCCTACGATTGCAACTACCTGCATATTATTCCTGCCTTTCTTTTTCTGTGTACATTTCCCTAATCGCTAACCGCTACCCACTAATCACTACAATACATAGTATAACACATATTTTCCCGTTTTGCAACGCTTTAATGTATCTGCAATATATCCGCAAAGAGGTGTGCAAAAAAAGAGCGACCTTCAAAAGTCGCTCGGCAGAACTGTTACACATCCTCCGCTATACATCCGCTTTAACGATACGAAAATCGGTATGCGGACAGCACTCGCAGGCATTCGGCGCAAATACCGAACGCCGCCGTACCCGACCCGTGCCGCACAGCAAATCGGAAATCACTTTTCCTGCGAAAGCTCGGAGATTACCTTCACAAAGCTTTCGGCATCGTTGAAATCACGGTAAACGCTGGCGAAGCGGATATATGCAACCTCATCGATAGAACGCAGCTTATGGAGAACCATATCGCCTATTCTATCGGAGGTCACCTCTCTTTGGAGGGAGTTTTTAAGCTCCGCCGCAATTTCCTCTACCATATTCTCAAGCGTTGCCAAGGAAACGGGGCGCTTTATCGCCGCCCGACACAGCCTGTCCACAAGCTTTTCCCTGTCAAACGGCTCGATGGAATGGTCCTTCTTTATCACCATCAGGGGGATTTCTTCTATTATTTCGTATGTAGTAAACCGGTAGCCGCACCCCTCGCATTCTCTGCGGCGGCGCACCTTGTTGTCTGTAGGCCTTGAGTCAATAACCTTGCTTTCCTCGCAGCCGCATTCGGGACATCTCATAGCAATTCTCTCTTTCGCAAATATATTTTCCGCATTTCTATTCACACGCCCGCACAGAACCAGCGTTAGGCAAGCTTATGGCAAGCTGCTGCCTCTGCTCTGCGTTTGCCCTTATTGTATCATATTTTCGCAAACTTTTCAATAGGAAAATTCATCTGCGAAGAAAAAATTGCGCCTGCCGATGCTAGCTTTTAGCCTTAACGATATAGTATTTTATTATGTCGTCCTGCTCATATGCTGTGAAAATGATAGCGTCCTCCGCTGCAAAGGCTGCGTAACGGGAAAGCTCGCCGCTAACGACTACGAAAGCATTTTCATTCGCATCGTAAAAAACCGGCAGCGAGCCATCTCCCACATTGTTCCAAACGGCATATCCGTTATTCCCGAACCTGAGATTTTCCGCCCAATTTATAGCCTTTGTGCCGCTAATCAGGTCAACCCTTTTGTTATCGGAAATAAAGCCTACGCCGCTTGTGGCTGCTATTTCAGGATTTTCGCTGTCATGAATCTGAAACGAATAAGTGACAATATCACCCGAAATACCGATTCCGAAGCTATTCTGATATAGATCGGTTTCTCTAAGGTCGATAAGCGGATTTATTTCTCCATCCTCATAAACAACAATTTGTGAATCATCCTTTATGAACGCAAGGCTATCGTTGTATATTTGAGGGTAACAGCTATCCTCGCTAAAGACCGAAGCCTCATCTGTCGCTATGTCATATTCATACAGATTGTAGCTGTAAACGCCGTCTTCTATGTATTCGACCTCTTGGAAATATATCTTGTCGCCAACAACAGCCGCATTCTTAAATGTCCATACAGTGTCATCGGAGGAAAAGAAGGCTTTGGTCTCCCCGCTTGTTAAATCGACATAATTCCATGTGTATCCGACATAATCAGAATACGGATGATAATCTATGTAGCACAAATAATGCTCGTTGAACCCTGCCGCAGCTACCAGCGTGTCGGATGCCTCACTTTCGGCGAGAACATTTATTGTTTTCTCCGAAATATTGTACAGGGCAAGCTTTGTGCTTTCTTCGCAAAGAACGATTAAGTTATCGCTGTCAAGCATCCCGCCAACAAATGCTTCGCCGATTTCGGATAGATTTATCTCTCCGGATGCAACATCATACCCGTCCGCCGTGATTATTGGTATATCGATGTGATCAGAAAAAACATCATCAAATATATTCTGCGTTTCGTTTGAAATGCTTGTTTGCTTTGATTCCTGTTGGCTGCATCCCGAAAGCAGCGCAGCAAGGACAGTAAAGGCAGCCATAACCTTTGCCGTCTTAACCATTTTCACGCCAACCATTCCTACACCTCTTATATTAATCAATGTATTTTGCTGTATCAAGCTTACTAATTTATTGTATCATAGAGCAAATAGCCATCTTTTAAACGTTGCGATTGGAAACTATTAAGAGATGCGATGATACTTTTATCTGTCAATTTTGCAAAGCATGCAATCGGATAGTCCTTAAAAAAGCGTTCCAGAAGGGCGGTTGTTTCCTTGTCATCAGAATAAACATCCATCATATATTGAGCAATAGAATTGCCAACATATTCTAAATCTGTTTTTGCGCATCGACAAGTACAACGGTAAATTTACTAGCAAAATTACATACTTGAATGCACTTACATCCATCAAAGCAGAAGAGTTTTGCTCCCTATTCCAAAAGACGATCTCCCTGCTGCTCATTGTAGGCTCTGGGGCATTTCGTTCTTCCAAAAAAGAGCCCGCCGTTGTGGCAGGTTCTCGAATTTTGCATTTTCAATATTAGTGAATGCCCAAATGCAGAAATTCCGCCCGCTAGAGTCAAGCATTGTCAGTGATATTAGATATTGGAATTCATCTGTGCCATGCAAGAACGGATGTTCCCCGCCAACGATAGCTAGCGGGGAACGCTGGTGCCGGTGGCGGGGGTCGAACCCGCACGCCATTGCTGGTAACGGATTTTGAG